>Ga0187827_10002269_pt1 | contig 26534 bp, 22 predicted proteins | sample ETNtaG_39_FD_167969 | JGI IMG/M metagenome (GOLD analysis project Ga0187827, IMG submission 167969) | Marine microbial and viral communities from oxygen minimum zone, Eastern Pacific Ocean - ETNP2014_SV_150_PacBio MetaG (Illumina Assembly) | ecosystem: Environmental > Aquatic > Marine > Hypoxic... | reverse complement strand
AGTCCACGGTTTGTGCTCAAGCGAGTGCTGAAACGCCCCGGAAATCGATGTGCGGGAACAGGTACTTACTGTATGGTAAATGATAATGTCATCGATGAATTTGAACGGACGTTGGAATCAGGGCGTGGCAGTGCAGTGACGGGCGCGCTGGCGGCGGCGCTGACATCAACGTGCCGCGACTGGGGGAATGCAGCTCATCGTTTGTGACACCTGTGGCAATCATGGCTGCCATGGAAGCGTGACTACTGCGAAAACTCCTGAATGCTCTTGACCAGGTCCATGCGCCGGATACGCCAGGTGCCAATGAGCGTGGTGGCAAGCGCCGCGATGAGGATGAAGAGGAACAGGTAGAGCGCGACCATCCAGTCGATAAAGAGCGGGAAGTGGAACAACCAGGTCGTGAAGACCGCGACCATCCACTTGCTGGCGGCAATCGCGACCGCGACGCCGATTACGCCGCCCGCGAGACCGATGATGGCGTGCTCGACGAGAAGCACCCCCGACAGGCGCCACTTGGAGGCGCCGAGGACGCGCAGCGTCGCCAGCTCGGCGTCGCGCTCGGTGAGGTTGATAATCAACGTGTTGACGAGGACCGCGATGGCGATGGCAGCGCCGATGACGAGGAAGGTGTAGATGATGGCCTGGTATTTCTCCATCGAGCTGTCGAACGCCGCGACAAGGTCGTCGTGACGCGTCACGAGCGCCTGCTGCTCCAGCTCTTCGAGCGCCGCGTCATCGACGTTCCGCAGCATCACCAGGTTAACCATCTCCCAGCCGGTAATCGCCACGAGGTCGTCGCGGTGCAGCCAGAGCGTGCGCGTCAGCTCGAGCGTGATTCCGGTGACGCGCACTTCGACGGCGGTGCCGGCAATCTCGACGCTGACTACGTCGCCCGGCTCCCATTCCAGGAACTCGGCGACGCCCTGGTCCACCAGCACCTCGACCGGCTGCGCGCCCGGTTGCGGCAGCTCCCCCTCCGTGAGCCGGAAGCCGTGCATTCCGCCGTCGCCGAACTGTCCGACGCCCCACACCATGAAGGTGCGGTCGTCGTCAGCGGGCGAGCCAGGGAGCACCGAGACCCACTCCGCCTCGAGGCCCGAGTGGTTGGCAGCCCAGCTGCGCATCTGCGGCTCCTGCTGCGGCATGAAGACCGCCTGCGCATCCCACTGCTCAACCTCGGTGAGCGAATCGCGCATGAAGCCGGTCATCGAGCTCATCGTCAGCAGCCAGCCGCCCAGGATGACTAGCGCCAGCCCCAGCGCTGCGACTGTCAGTAGCAGCCGCCGCGGCTTGCGGAAGGTCGAGCGCACGCCGAGCCCCATCGTCACCGGCATCCACGCTGTCAGCCGCTGCGCCCACGCCTGCGTGCGCTTGATTTCGCGCTGCCCCATCACCTCCAGCGGCGTCAGCCGCGAGGCGTGGAGCGCCGGGCGCAGCGAGAAGAGCATCACGATTGCCATCACCCCCGCCGCGACCGCGAGCCAGAGGTCGGGGTAATGGGCGACCCTGACCAGCGGGATGCCCCACTGGTCGAAGTAGAAGCTGGTCATCCCCACCGAAAACCAGGCGCCGAGCGCGATGCCGAGCGTGACGCCGGCGGAGCCGAGTAGCAGTGGCACCAGCAGGTAGTGGTTCCTGACCTCGACGGCAGAGAAGCCGAGGGCGCGCATCACCGCGATTTCGCGATACTGCGTCCGAATCAGCCGCTCCATCGAAATCGCCAGTACCAGCGCCGAAACCGCCCCCAGCAGGAAGATGGTCATCGGGATGGACTTGCGGCTCCCCTCGAGGTCCTGCCGCAGCAGCTCGACAGAGTGGATTGAGCCGCGGTCACCCACCAGTGCGCCCTCCACGCCTTCGTCGCGCAGGGCTGAGGCGAGTTCCCATTTCAGCTCGCGCAGCGCGACACCCTCATCCTCGTTGGTATCCTGCAGGTCATATGCAGGAGTTCCGGGCAGGTCGAGCAGCAGCATGTTCCGGCTCTCCGGCTCGAGGCCAGCGTCCGCCGCTAGTGCCGCCACCGGCAGGTAGAGCACGGCGTAGGCCCCTTCCTGTGGGATGAGCGTGCGCGAGCTGGCGACGTAGAAAAGATGGTGCGGCGAGTTGGCGACGCCGACGACCGTGTAGTTTTGCATCTTGCCCGCCAGCGAGACCGTTACCGTATCGCCCAGCCCGACGCCCAGCTCCTCCTGCACGTGGCGGTCAATCACCGCCTCGCCCGCGCCGGAAGCCGCGCGTCCCTCGCTGAACCAGAGGCTGCTTATCGCGGGCGACCCTGCATGGCCATAGAGCGTGGCGGCAATCCACTCGCCGTCATCGCGCAGGAACTGCCCATCGAGCGCTAGCCGCGTCTCGCACGCGTCCGCGGCGCCGAAGGCCGAGCAGGCCGCCGAGAAATTGACCGCCGGCTGGTACTGGTCCTCAGTCGAGACGACTAGGTCCGCGAGATTTGTCTCGCCGTAGAACTCTTCGTAGACCGTGTCGCCGTTGCGGCTGAACTCGGCCATCATCACGCCGGTCAGCGTCGTAATCACGATTAGCAGCAGCATCACGCCGGTCCGGAAGCGGATACGCCCCAGCGAGCGCAGCATCCGCCGCAGCAGCAGCACGCGCATGCGCGGCTCCAGCTGTAGCAGCCTGCGCCAGAGCAGCACCAGCGGCAACAGCAGCAGCCACTTCAACGGTCGCAGCAGCAGTTTCAGCCACGACACGAGTCGCCGCCAGGACCATCCCAGTGCAGCGCGTCGCAGCTTCATCGCTGCGAGAGCCGGCGCGCCTTCTCCGCCAGCGATTTCAGCGCCTTCCGCGATGAACGCCCCGCCTCCTTGACCGCGCCCTTCACCGTTGCCAGCTCGCCCGGCCGGTCCTCGACCAGTTTGCCGGAGTCGATGGCGATGACTCGCGTCGCGTAGCGCTCGAGCGCGTGGTCGTGCGAGACCAGTACTGCCGTGATTTTCTCGGTGCGGCAGGCGTCAACCAGCACCTCCATCACCTGCCGTGTCGTCTCCGAATCTAGGTTGCCGGTCGGCTCGTCGCCCAGCAGCAGCCGCGGCGTCTTGGCGAGCGAGCGCGCAATCGCGACCCGCTGCTGCTGTCCGCCACTCATCTCGGACGGGAAGCGCTCCTCGAGGCCGGCGAGGCCGACCAGCGCCAGCAGTTCCTTCGCGCGTGGCTCGTCGCGGCCGCCAGTCAGTTCCTGCACCAACAGGATGTTTTCGAGCGAGGTCAGGTCGCCGAGCAGGTTGAAGAACTGAAAGACGTAGCCGACGTTGCGTCGCCGGAAGGCAGTCATCGCCTCGACGTCGTCGTGCGGCACCAGCTCGCCGCCGAAGTGGTAGCTACCGCTGGTCGGCGCGTCGAGGGCTGAAATCACGTTCAGCAGCGTCGTCTTGCCCGAGCCGGATGGCCCCACCAGCAGCACGATTGCGCCCTCATCCACTGTCAGGCTGAAGTCGTCGAGCGCGTGGATGCGCTCGCCCCCCGTATCATAGATGCGCGAGACCCGCTCCAGTTCGAGCAGTGCCATTACCCTCGCACTAGCCCGCCGGTTAAGGCAGTTCGGGCGTCGGTCCGAGCGTGCCGCAGTGGGGGCAGACAATTTCTTCTTCGTCGCGCAGCCCGGGGAATTCGCGGTCGCAGCCGCCTTGGCAGCGGAAGCGCACGTGGCGCGAGTATTCGGTGCCCGAGACCACGCTGAAAACGCCTAGTTCCGGCTCTTCCTCTTCCGGGATGGCCTCGACCACCGGGACTGGCTCGATTAGCGCATCAACCGTCTCGAGCGAAGGCCCCACTTCGGCTTCGCCCGCAGAGCGGCGTGACGCGAACAGCGCCACGCCACCACCGAGGAGCGCGAGGCCGGCAACCAGCGGCAGCAGCCACGCTGGCACTTCCTGGTCGCTGCTGCTGACGGTGGGATTCTCGACCACCGCCGGTGGTGGCGTCAGGTCGACCATCACCCGCTCAACGGTGCTCCCGAGGTACTCCATTCCCACAGATTCGTAGCCCATACGGTCGAGCGCAATCACGCGGTAATACCACACCTGCCCCGCGAGGTTTTTCTCGGCGTAGCTGTTCAGCTCGAATTCCTGCGGCGCGAGTTCAGCGCGCAATACCCAGCCGAGCGAGAGGTTGCCCGAGCGCTCGACGCGGTAGCTGCTGACGTCGGGCGCCGATTCCCACTGTAGCTCGACGTCCGTGAAATTCTCGCTGTAGGCGCGCATGCTCTGCACGATGCCGGGCGGCGTCAGGTCAATCGTAGTCGTCGCGTCATAGCCGGCGTAGCTGATGCGCAGCATCGCGTTGGCCGATGGGCGGTAGCCGTCCACGCCGTCGCCGAAGTAGAGTGTCCCGCTGGTGTAATCAACGCGGAACTGGATGGCGAGCATCTGCGACGGGTCGCTGCCGAAATACTCGTCCAGCTCGACCTCGAAGCTGCCGTCGCCCTCCACGTCAACCGCGACGGCGACGTTGGCGAGCAGCCCGATGTAGACCGGCTTCAGCGGAAGCACCGGCAACGTCACGCTCGCACCAGCCGTCCCGTCGCTGCTGGTCTCGAAAACATACGGTGTGCGGCTGGCGGTGTTGCCCGCCGCGTCGACCGGCGCCAGCCGGAACCAGTAGCTGCGCCCGTCGGCCAGCCCCGGGAAGAGCGCGCTGCCGTTGTCCCAGTTGACTGGCAGCGCGCCCCAGCCGAGCATCATCTCGCTCCCCTCGGCAAGCAGCGCGTATTGCAATTCGACGTCGGCGAGCCCGCTGGTGTCGCCCAGCAGCTGCAGCGCGAGGACGCTTTCGCCCCAGAGCTGCGGTAGCGCTGAAAGCGTCACTTCGGGGCGCTGCCGGTCGAAGCTGATTATAACATCGGCCTCCGGCTTCGCCTCGCCGTTGCCGGCATAATCGGTCGCGAGCACGCGGAACGCGTATTCTCCGTCGGTGGCGGGCGTGAAGTAGTGCTCACCCGTCGCGGCGTAGATCGCTAGCGTATCCCAGCCGGAGCCGTTGCGCAATTGCAGCCGGTAGCTGGCGATGTCGTTGTCAGTGGCGGTAGCCGGTTCCCACGCGAGGTAGATGCCGGTCAGGTTGGTCGGGTTACCGGTGGTGTCGACCACCCTCAGCAGCGAGGCGGGTGGGGCGGTATCAATCAGGAATTCGGTGCCGTATGTGGACTTGCTCTCGACGTTACCGCGGGTGTCGAACGAGATTGAGCGGAAGCGGTAGATGGTGCCGTTGCTGCCGCCGCTGAAAGTAGTGTTGTAGCCGCTGAACTCGCCCAGCGCTTCCCATGCGCCCCAGCCGCTGCCGTTGTTGAGCGCGTAGTCGATGCGGAAGCCGGCGAGGTCGGTCGCGTTGGCGAGCAGCCGCCAGTTAATTTCGACCTCCGTAGAATTGCGGAAGCCGCCCTGGTCCTCGACCAGCGAGGAGGGCGCTTTCGTGTCGAGCAGCACCGAGATGCTGAGCGGCTGCGGGTGGAAGTTCCAGTAGTTCGCTTGCCGGATGTCTGCATCGAGCCGCTCGTCGTACCACTGTGTATTCTGATTATTGCGGACCACCGAAGCAAGGACATTCTCCCCCTCCAGCAGTGCGTTCGTGTTGTCGAGTTCCTCTCTGTTCCAGTACTGGGCACCATGGTCGCCGCCCCCAAGGTCGCTGAAAATCAGGTTGCCATTGATGTAGTGGGCGCCGGCACCGTTGGTAGCTATGCTGAGGGTCAGTACGCCTTCCGTGTAGATGTCGAGGTTACTGACGTTGAAAGCGTGGCGGAAGTAGGCGTAGTTGTCCCCATCCCACTCGGTGTTATAGTTCACTCCACTTATGGAATTATCGCCAAATGGTGCAGCACCATCCATACGCCAGCCGGAGTCGTTGAAGCCGGGCAGCGTCCAGTTCAGGTTATCGTAGAGTTGCTGACTGGTATTGGTGGAGTTGGTCCAGCTCCATTCAGTCGCGGCAGTACGCCCGCTCTGGACTAGTGGGAAGCTGACGCGCCGCGCAGAATTCTGCGATGTAGTCTCTATTGAGAAATTCCATTCTCCATCCGTTGTCATAGATGAAACCTCGACACTGACTAGCAGTTCACCGCTTTCTCCAGGAGCGAGCGACATGCTTCCAGGCAGGTAGTCAATGTCCCAGCCCGTCGGCCGTTCACTGGTAGCGAACGTCAGCACGTCAGGGAGGTCCCCGGTGTTGCGGACTGTGATGTTGAGTGACGTCACAAGGGTCGAATTTACGACTGGAATGACGCCACCGTATTCCAGCGCATACCCCCAGTGATGGATATGAAGCATAATCTCCAGTGAATTGTTGAGGTAGTTGCTCTCGTTGCTTTCGCTGCTGATACTCAGGTTGAGCGGAATGTCGCCCAGCCTGTGTGGGGTCCAGTCCACTAGTATTGTTGCGTTGGCGTTGGCAGCGACTGACGGGAGGAATTGCTGCCACATCGTTTCCCCATCGACCTGTAGCGTAATGGTGGCATTTGTGGCGGTCGCGTTACCTTCGTTTGCCACTTCCAGTGCCAGCGTCAGCCGGTCGCCCAGGGTGACTGGTTCCGTTGTCGTGTTGAGAGGGGCGTCGATGCCTCCAGTTATCTGCAGGTCAAGCCACTGGCGGTTTTGTCCTCCTGACCCGTAGACGTAGTCCCGTGCGTAAATCGCAAGTAGGTTACCGCTTCTGTTGAACAGTTCCGGAGCCAGAGATTCGGTACCATCGCCGTTCCAGTACTCGGCGCCGTGGCTGTTACCACCGCGCTCGCTGTAGATGAGGTTGCCATTGAGATACGGCGTGCAGTAGTTGGCGAACGCTACGTTAATCTCGGCTGAGAGGAGTGTTCCAGCCGGCCGGTCGAACCTGTGTCTGACCAGCAGGATATCATTCTCATACGGCGAACTGCCATCTGTGTCCCAGTCGGTATTGGGATCTACGTTGTTGTATTCCCTGTCACCGAAGGGTGCCCCGCCAAACGACCAGTTCGAATCATTGAACCCGGGCTGAGACCAGTTTTCAGGTGCCTCGGAGTAGTCATCCAGGATAAGGTAGCGGAACTGGGTACCATTGTCTCTGCCGCTTTCAACAAGCGTGATGGGAACTTCCCCTTCCACAAGGTCATAGCCGTATTCCAGCGAGAGCGCCTGTAGGTCCACCTCACCGTCGGTGGGGACGGCGAGTGCCAGCAGGACTGCGGCGGTAATCAGCAGTAAAGACCGAGTGGCCATTGGACTCGCTCACGCTGTCCGGCGTTATTATAAGCTTCCCGTTCGCGTCACGTCAATGCTATAAAACCGGCCCCTACGTGGGCGCGCGGGAGCGTTCCATTGTCGTCAGACGAAGAGGAAGAAGGCATCCGCAGCCGCATCGACCGTTTCTTTGACGGGCAGGCGCGCAAGCGTGATGAGCTGCTCGATCGCGAGGCGATGGGCAAGCGCTTCGAGGAGGTTAAGCGCTCGATAGCGATTTCCTCGCCCGAGTCGGTAAAACGGCTGGCGCGGAAACAACGCGAGCGGAGCGCTGCGCCCGAGGCGGAGCCGGTTCCCGAGGCGGAGCCGGTTCCCGAGGCGTCTCTGCCGGAGGTCGAAATCGGTCCGTGGTCGCGCGGACTGGTGCGCATCACGACCGCGCAGCCGCCGCTGACGCTGGGGGTCATGACCGTAATCATGCTGATCATGCTGGTCGGCATCGGCCAGACTAATGTCAACGGCGCGATGGAAGTTTACCTTCCGCGCGGCTCCCCGGAGGAGGCGCTGCTGTACGAAGTGCGCGAGGACTGGTCCACCGACGTCATCGTGATTTACGTTGAGACGCGCAACGCTTATGAGATGAGCGACAAGACCAACATCACCGAACGGCGTGTGCTGCTCGAGATGGATTTTGTCGAGCGCGAGCTGGATTTTATCGGGCAGATTGAGGAGCCAGGCCAGCCGGGGGTCGTTCCCAGCGATAGTGGCGAGATTGACAATATTGTCTTCTCGCTCAGTATTTCGACGATTATCAAGGAACTGCATTCGAGCAACTCCCGGGCCTATGACGCGCTCATCAACAATGCCGATGACTGGGCGGCGGCCGAAACCGACGACCTCACGCGTGACGCGGCGCTGCTCGCCAAGCAGATGGCGCAGGCGGCCAAGCAGCTGGCAGTGGCTACCGGCACGCTTGGGAGCTACGAAATCCCGAGCCAGTCCGACATCGACGGCTACACCGACGACATCCCGGAATCTGTGCTCAACAAGGTCATCCGCGACACTAACGGCGACGGCATCTGGGATACCGGCGTAATGGTATTCGGCATCACCAGCACAGTTGACCCCGCAATCGCGATTGCTGCCGTACAGGAGGCGCTCGATGTGCGGGGAGACGAACTCCCCAACCGCCCTAACGGCGAGACCTACAGTGACATGGCGCTGACCGGACCGGTGCCGGTGACGCAGGCCATCACCGAGCGTTCGTTCCAGGAATTCTGGAACGTCTTCCCGATTGGCGTCGTGCTCTGTGCGCTGATGATTTTCGCGCTTCACAAGCGAATTCGGGCCGTGCTGATTGCCGGCGTGCCGACGCTTTACGGGATTTTCTTCACCTACGGCGTCATTGGCTGGTGGGGGCGCGAGGTGACGCCGACGATTATTGCGCTCGGCCCGATTCTGATGGCGCTCGGTGTGGCCTACGGGCTCCACCTCACCAACCGCTTTACCGAGGAGAGGGGCGCCGATGCGCGGGAGCGCATGATGCGCGCCCTCTCCACCACGGGGCGTGCCATCGTGCTCTCGGCTGTGACGACCATGATTGGCTTCGGCAGCTTGATGTACACCAACTTGGACCCAGTTTTCACTGTTGGCTTCTCGCTAACGATGGGCATCCTTTTCTGCCTGTTGACCACCTTCATCATGGCTCCCGCGATAGCGGTCTGGACCGATTACGATTACCACAAGACCGAGGGCGAATGGCGTATGCTGGCGAAGGTCGTTACCGAGCACAACCGGCCGGTGCTGGTAGTGATGCTGGTGCTGATGCTGCTCTCGCTCGGCGTCCTGCCGATGCTCGAGACCAACATCGATTACCTCGAAATGGTCCCCAATGACGAGCCGACGCTAGTCGGGATTGTCAAGTATTCGGAGAACTTCAACGCTGGCGCGCTGGGGATGATTATTGTGAGGGGCGATTTCCGTAACGCCTTTGACGAGACTAATGACGACGCGGTCGACCATCTCGACCAGATAGACTTGCTCGTAACGGGGGAACGGGATAACACCACGCGTGAGGGGCTCAACGATGTCCCGAACGTCAACGCAATTGCCATCACCGACCTGATGAAAACGGTGAAGGTGCAGACTAACCAGTCGGCAACGGTCTCTGACCTTTTCGATTTGCTTGGCCTCGGCAGCTTCGAGCGCTCGTTCTGGGAAATCCTGCACGACCCTCGGGTTGCCAACAATCCTGCCGTGGGTCGCGATTTCCAGAAATACCTGCTGAATGTATTCTACGATTCCCTGACCGATGAGGCGCTGGGGATGCTGATGAACGACGGCTACTCGAAAACGCTAGTCTACGTCGATATGCCGCTGATGGACATCCGGGGCATGGAGGCGGCTGTGACTGGCGTCAACGCGGTGCGCGACGATTGGGACTATGCGCCAGTCAAGGTCTCGGCGCTGACTGGCGTAGCGGCCATCGGCACCAGCGTCAACGCGCAGCTAATCACCTCGCAGTTGCAGACACTCGCCATCTGCCTCATTCTGGTCTTCGCAATACTGACCCTTACGTTTGGTCGCAACTGGAAGCTGGGGCTGGTGACGACGATACCTGTGGTCTGGGTGGTTTCGCTCGAGCCGCTCACCTTCGTCGCGCTGGGGCAGTCGCTCTCGCTGGTGACGGTGATGATTGGCTCAATCGTGATTGGCGTCGGCATCGATTTCTCAATCCACGTCACGCAGCGCGTGATTGAGGGCGGCGTCAACCTGCCGAGCGTTTATCGCGCTACGGCGCGCACTGCGCAAACACTGGGTGAAGCGACGCTCGTCACGCTCTTCGGGCTGATGGCGGCCTTCGCCATCAAGATTTCCGCGCTCTGGTGGTTCGTCTTCATCATTATGGTGCTCCTGCTGGCTTCGATGATTGCCGCTATGTTCCTGCTGCCGGCGCTTTACGCTACTATTATCAAGGCGGGCGGGACGCTCTCGTGAGCGTCCTCGCTGTCGTTGGTGCACAGTGGGGCGACGAAGGCAAGGGGAAAATCACCGACTGGCTCGCCGGCGACGTCGGGACTGTCGTGCGAGGACAGGGCGGCAGCAATGCCGGACACACTGTCGTCATCGACGGTGAGAGCCACAAGCTGCACCTGCTTCCGTCGGGAATCCTGCGCAGCGAGGTTCTGGCTATCGCCGGTGCGGGGATGGTAATCGACCCTGAACAATTGCTGGTGGAGCTCGAGCAGCTGGGTGACAGCCGGGGCAAGCTGCTGATTTCGGAGCGCGCGCATGTCGTGATGCCCTACCACCGGCTTCTCGACGGCGCCGAGGAGCGCGCAAAGGAGGGTGGCGCTGCCGGGACCACCGGCAAGGGCATCGGCCCCGCCTATGGCGACCGCGCCACCCGCTTCGGGATTCGCATGGGTGACCTGCTCGAGCCGCAAACATTGCGTGAGCGACTCGAGAGGGTGGTGCCGCGGACGCAGGCGCTGCTCGACTACTACGGCACCGGCGACCGGCTGGAGCTGGAGCAGCTCTACGACCTCGCCGCTAGCTGGGGCGCGACGCTGGAAAGCAGCATCGGCAACGCCTCGCTCGCGATTGCCGAGCGGCTTGACAGAGGCGTGTTGCTTGAAGGGGCGCAGGGCGTGCATATAGACATAGATCATGGAATCTACCCTTTCGTAACCTCGTCGAGTCCAACTCCGGCCGGGATGGCGCAGGGCGCCGGGATTGCGCCCGGCCTCATCGAGCGCGTCGTGGGAGTAACCAAGGCATACGTCACGCGCGTCGGCACCGGCCCCTTCCCGACCGAGCTGGAGGACGCCACCGGCGAGCACATGCGCGACGTCGGGGGCGAGTTCGGCACCACCACCGGCCGCCCCCGCCGTTGCGGCTGGCTAGACATGGTAATGCTCGAGCACTCGCAGCGGCTCTGCGGCTTCAGCGAGCTGGCAATAACCAAGCTTGACGTGCTGGGCGGCCTCGACGAAATCCGGGTCTGCACCGCTTACGAAACTCCGCACGGCCGCCTTGAACACTTTCCCGCCTCGATGACGCTTCTCGCCGAGTGCACGCCAATCTACGAAACGCTGGCGGGCTGGCCGGCACTCTCGCCCGCGGAATGGCAGGCGGCGGCTGCAGCGGGCAGCCTGCCGGCGGAGGTCAATGACTTCATCACGTTCCTAACCAGCCGGCTGGGGGTCCCGGCAGGCCTGCTCTCCTTCGGACCGGACCGCGAGGCGACGCTGCGGCTGCGCTAGTTCTTCTCGGCGGCAGTGACCCGTTTGATGGTCTCGCCGACCACCCTGATGGCGTCGCCGGTTTTGTGGCCGGTGCGCGCGGTAGCCTTGATGGCGTTTCCCGTCGAGACGACCACCGAGCCGGCGGCGTCAACCATCGAACTGCCTGCCTTGACGACGTTTCCGCCAGCGATAACGCCGCTGCCGACTACTCCGCCCAGCCGTCCGCTCACAGTCGTGGCAGTGCCGGCCGCGCGACGCGTGATGTCTTCGGCCAGGTCGGTCGCTTTGCGGGCGGCGGCAGCGATGTCGTCCACCGCTTCGCCGATGCCGAGGCTGTCGATAGCGCCTGACTTCTTGTTCTCACCCATGTCGAGAGCGCGACGGGGAGCTATTTAATCGTTTGGCGCAATTTGCGGCTATTTTAGTTACATTACGTTACCTGTAACGCATTAATACTCCATCCCATCGCCTCGCATGAAGCACCTCAATGCCCGTATCCCCGACGACGAGGCGGAGCTGTTCGACGAGATTACCAGCTTCTGCCGCGAGTCGGGCTACAACCTGTCGCAAATCGTGCGCTTGCTGGTAAAGCGCTGGTACCAGAACCAGCTCGACCGCTAACTGTACTCGTAGAACCCGCGGCCGCTCTTGCGACCGAGGTGGCCTGCCGCGACTTTCTCGTGCAGCAGCGGGCAGGGAAGGTATTTTTCGTTTTCGAAACCGCGATGCAGCACTTCCATAATCGAGAGGCAGGTGTCGAGCCCGATGTAGTCTGCTAGCGCCAGTGGTCCCATGGGATGGTTCATCCCCAGCTTCATCACTGTATCAATCGCCTCCGCCTCAGCGACGCCCTCCATCAGCGCGTAGCACGCCTCGTTGAGCATCGGCATCAAGATGCGGTTGGCGACGAAACCGGGAAAATCGTTCGCCTCGACCGGCGTCTTCCCCATCTCGCGCGCCAGTTCCATCACCGCTTCGCAGGCAGCGTCGGAGGTCTCGCGTCCGCGGATGACCTCGACCAGCTCCATCAGCGGCACCGGGTTCATGAAGTGCATGCCGATGAACTGCGCCGGCCGACCGCTTGCCTTGCCCAGTTCGGTGATGGAGATACTGCTGGTGTTGGAGGCGAGAATCGTTCCGGGCGGGCAGAGCTGGCCCAGCTCGGCGAAAAGCTCCTGCTTGATTTTCTGGTTCTCAACAATGGCCTCGACAATCAGGTCCGCCTTTGCCAGCGGCGCCTGCTCCACGCTGGGCGTGATGCGCGCCCGTATCGATTCTGCTTCGTCGGCGGGCAGCTTGCCTTTCGCAACGAATCTGTCGAGGCTGCCGCGGATAGTCGCCATGCCGCGTTCGACGAACTCCGGCGCGATATCCTGCAGGATGACGTCGCGGCCGGTGGCAGCCGCCACCTGCGCGATGCCGGCGCCCATCTGTCCGGCACCGACGACGCCGATGGTCTTAATCGCCATTGGCCACCAGCCAGGCCATGATGCCGTTCTGTACGTGCAGCCGGTTCTCGGCCTGATCGAAGACGATGGAATAATCAGCCTCCATCACCGCGTCGGTCACTTCACGGTTGCGCTCGGCGGGAAGGCAGTGCATGAAGAGCGTTTCGCAGCCGGTGGCGGACATTAGCCCACTGTTAACCTGGAATGGCGCGAAGGCCTTCGCGCGCGCTTCCGCCTCTTCCTTCTGCCCCATCGAGGCCCAGACGTCAGTGTAGATTACGTCGGCGCCGGCAACCGCCGCGGGTGGGTCGTGGCTGATTTCGATGGTCGAAATCCCCGCCTCGCGTGCTGCGGCGACGGTCTCCGCGTCTGGCTCGTAGCCTTGTGGGCAGCAGCAGGTGAAGTGGAGCGGGAGCCGTATCGCCAGCCGCAGCCAGGAGTGGACGATGTTGTTCCCGTCGCCGACATAGACCACTCGCGGTTTCTCCCGCTTCGGCAGGTGTTCCCGGATGGTGAAATAATCGGCCATTATCTGGCAGGGGTGGTTGTAGTCGGTGAGGCCGTTTATGACTGGAATAGTCGCGTGCTCTGCCAGCTCGAGGATGTGGGCGTGGTCGAACAGCCGCGCCATTATCAGGTCGTTGTAGCGGCTGAAAAGCCGCGCGATGTCCTTGATGGCTTCGCGCTTGCCGATGCCGATGTCCTGCGGCCCGAGGAAGAGTGCATGCCCTCCCATCCAGCTGAAGCCGGTCTCGAAGGAGACTCGTGTGCGCGCTGACGGCTTGGCGAATATCATCGCCAGCGAACGGCCGGCGAACGGCCGATGGTCGTCTCGCGCGCGAAATTTCGTTTTCAGCTCGCCCGCCAGTTGCAGGATTTCGAGCAGTTCAGTCGCGCTAAAGTCGGAGATGTACAGGAAGTGCCTGACCATCTATTCACGGTCGATGCGGGGCGCGAGCAGGAAGGTAACTTCGCCCTGGGCACCGGTAAGGTCATCAACCGCTAGGTCGGCAGTGATGCGCACCGGCAGATCGCTGCCGAGCGAGATGTTCAGGATGCGGTCCTTCGCCAGCGAGCCAACCATCAGTGTGAAGTATTCCAGCGAAAAGAGTGAAGTCTGTTCCTCGGGCGAATCGAGCTTCTCGAGCTGTTTCTTGCCCAGCTCGAGGTCAACCCGATTCTGGTTGTCTCCTTCGCAGACCAGCCGGAAAACTTTCTTGCTGGTCGAGAGCGCAATGTGGTCCGAAACTGATTTCGACGCCTTCAGCCCCTGCAGGATTTCCTCGACCGCGACCTTGACCGTCGCAGGCAGGTCGAGCGCCGGCACCTTGGGGTCGGGCATTCCCGCTGTATCGAGCAGCGGCATCGCGCGCGTCAGATTGCCGATGGTGACCACCAGCCGGTTCAGTTCGGTGTCCTGTTCCAGGTCGACCATGTCGCCCGCACGGGCAACGGCGAGCACCGAGCGAAACTTGTCCACGTCAATCCCCAGTTCGGCTTCCGCAGCCTCGTAGGAATCGAAGGCAGTTTTGTCGAGGCGGGCTTCAATCATCGCTACGTGCGAGGGGTCGACCGCCTTCACGATCATCTCGCCTTCAGCGACGCTGAGCTTTGCTTCATCAACTAGCGCGCCGACGGTGCCGACGAACTCCTTGAGATGCTCTGCAGAAATACGGGCTTTAATCACGGGATTACACCGCCGGCGCATTGGTGAACCGTATTTAATCGTTCGTCGGCGTCCAGCCTGATGACGGAACTATCATATACCCCCCTTAGAATGAAGTGCCGCTTTTACCCAGTTTGGGAGTTGACTTTGTCCGAGAAAGAACTCAAGAAGGGCACCACCACCGTAGGGCTGGTGTGCCGCGATGGTGTGGTCATGGCGACCGAGATGCGTGCCACGATGGGACACCTCATAGCGCACAAGAACACGCAGAAGCTGTTCCGCATCAGCGACCACATTGGCCTGACGGTAGCGGGACTGGTCGGCGACGCGCAGATGCTGGCGCGCTGGCTCGCGGCCGAAGTGAAGCTTTTCGAGCTGAAGCGCGGCCAGAAGATGACGATTCTTTCAGCCTCGACGCTTATGGCTAACATCATGAACGGCCGACGCTACATGCCGTTCTGGGTCCAGCTGCTGATTGGCGGCGTCGACACGGCCGGCGGCCATGTCTTCTCGCTGGACGCGGCGGGTGGCTCGATTCCAGATACGTTTACCACCACCGGTTCCGGCTCGCCCTTTGTCTATGGCGTGCTCGAGGACCACTTCCGTGAGGGCCTTAGCGTCGCCGAAGGCAGGGAGCTCGCCATCCGGGCACTGACTGTGGCGATGAAGCGCGACTCGGCATCGGGCGACGGCATCTCGCTTTGCACAATAGATTCAAGCGGCTACACCGCGATGGACGCGGCAGCTGTCATGAAAATTCAGGCTAAGCTGGCTGCCTGAGGCAGCCTTCACACACGCTGGAAATAGGTCTCTATGGCTGTAGAAAGCATCATCAAAGAGGTTCGCGAAGCCGCGCAGAGTGTCATATCTGACACCGTCGAGTTCACCGACGTGCGCGTAGAGGGCTCCAGTGTGGTACTCTATACCAAAAATGTGGAAGCCTTCGCTGGCAGCAACGATATCGTGCGCAAGCTGGCGCAGAAAGTGCGCAAGCGCATCATCATCCGGGCCGACCCGGCGGTGCGGTTGCCGACCAAGGAGGCGGAGGAAAAACTGGGTGAAATAATCCCTGCCGAGGCGGAGGTGAGCAGCATCCGCTTCGATGAGATTAATGGTGACGTCTACATCGAGGCGGTCAACCCTGGTCGCGCCATCGGCAAGTTCGGCGCGGTGCTCAACGACGTGCGACGCGGCATCGGCTGGAATCCGATAGTTATCCGCGACGCGCCGATGGAATCAACCACGCTACGTGAAATCCGCAATTACATCCTCGAGCCGAAGGTGGCACAGAAGCGTAAGGACTTCATGAAGCGCGTCGGTCGCAAGGTTTTCCGCGACACCATTGATGGCGAGAAGTTCGTGCGCATCACTGCGCTGGGCGGCTACCGCGAAGTGGGACGCTCCTGCCACCTGCTGATGACCAAGGACAGCAAGGTGCTGATTGACTGCGGCTTCAACCCCGGTAACGACAAGGAGCCGAGCCCGTTCCTGAACGCCCCAGAGGTGACACCGCTGGAGGGACTCGACGCGGTAGTGCTGACGCACGCGCATCTAGACCACTCGGCGCTGTTGCCGATGCTTTTTGTCTACGGCTTCGACGGGCCCGTCTACTGCACTCCGCCTACGCGTGATCTGGCGGCGCTGTTGCAGACTGACTACATCAAGATCCAGAACGCTGAAGGCAAGAAAGTGCCCTACGGCAGCGAGCATATCCGGCAGCAGGTGCGCAACTGTATCCCGCTCAACTTCGGTGACACGACCGACATTGCCCCCGATCTGAAACTGACGTTCCACAACTCGGGCCATATCCTCGGCTCGGCGAGCGCCCACTTCCACATCGGCGATGGCCAGCACAACATCGTATTCTCAGGTGACATAAAGTTCGAAAACACCTGGCTTTTCGACCGGGCCGTCAACCGTTTCCCGCGCATGGAGGCACTGGTGCTGGAGGCGACCTACGGCGGTTTCAAGGACATCCAGCCGTCGCGCGAGGAGGGGATGCGCAAGCTGACCGAGATTATCAACCGCACCGTTGAGCGGCGCGGTAAAATCCTGATTCCAGTCTTCGCCGTCGGCCGTTCGCAGGAGGTGATGCTGGTCCTCGAAAAGGCGCATCGCGAAGGCATGCTGCAGGATATGGATGTGTTTCTGGACGGGATGATATGGGAGGCGACCGCGCTCCATGCGGCCTACCCGGAATACCTGAATAACAACCTGCGCAACAAGATTTACCAGAACCGCGGCAACCCTTTCCGTGACGACATGTTCCAGAAGGTGGATTCGGTCGACATGCGGCAGGAAATCTGCTCGCGCGACGAGCCTGCCATCGTGCTCGCCACTTCCGGCATGGTCAACGGCGGGCCGGTGATGGAATACCTGCGCCAATGGGCGCCCGACCGGAACAACAGCATGGTCTTCGTCGGCTATCAGGCCTCGGGCACGCTGGGCCAGCGCATCCAGCAAGGAGCCCGCGAAATCAGCCTGCACGACCGCGACAACGGCGGAATGGTGTCGGTACCGGTCAACATGAACATTGAGACTTGCGAAGGTTTTTCAGGGCACAGTGACAAGCGGCAGCTGATGCGCTACGTGCGCACAATCCGCCCACGTCCCAAGCTGGTACTGCTCAACCACGGCGACCCGCAGAAGTGCGACCAGTTTGCGACCGACATCCGGCGCAAGGCGCGACTGAAGGTCGAATCACCGCACAATCTGGAGACCATCCGGCTTATATAGAGATGGACGAGGAACGAATCCTGCAGGCAATCGCAGAACTCGAGAAATGGGAAGCGCGTCGTGAGCGAGTCAGTGCCCGCATCGAGCAGGGTGACGGCAACGCCTCGGAGCTGGACCGCATTGAGGAACAGGTAGTCCACTACGAGCGGTTGCTGGCCGATATGAAGCGCGAAAGCCTCGGTAGCAGTGACGTCTCGCGCACGATTGCGCGAACCGGAAATCCTTAAACGCCTCGGCAAGTGGCACGACCGCGGTGAGGTGGCAGAGAGGCTATGCACGCGACTGCAGATCGCGACCACGTCGGTTCAAATCCGGCCCTCACCACCATCTATTCTGAAGGCTTGAGGTCCTGCAGCAGCAGTTGCAGTTGCTCGCGCCCTCTGTAGCGGTTGCGCTCGAGCCTGAACGCGATGTCGATCCGGTCGCCCGGCAGCAGCGTCTCGGCGCGTTCCCCCATGCCCCAGCCGATGGCGTCGGGGCAGCGTGCCAGCGAGAGCCGTAAGTGGTCGCTGTCGCGCCCCATTGTGCGGACCGACTGCACTTCCTGCCCCAGCAGCGCGAAGGTCGGCGCCAGATTGCCCTGTCCGAAGGGCGCTAGCCGCTCCAGCTGCGTCATGAATTGCAGATCGAGCCGGCTCGCCTCGAGCGGGGCGGCAATCTCGAGCAGCGGCTGCCGCATCTCGTCGGACAGTCGCTCGCTCGCGTCGGCCACCAGCGCTGCGCGCAACGGTTCGAGATTGGCGCCCGGCAGGTGGCAGCCGGCCGCCATGGCGTGGCCGCCGCCGCCGTCGAGCAGCGCCTTGTGGCGATCGAACGCGGCGCTCAGGTCGTAGCCCGGAATCGAGCGCGCCGAGCCGCCCGCCGCGTCACCGTCGATGCGCAGTACCAGTGTCGGGCGGTGAAAGCGGCGCATGATGTGCGACGCGACCAGCCCCATTACGCCGGCGTGCATCTCGGGATGCCAGACGACGATGAAATCATCCCCCGCTTGCACCTCGGCCAGATCGAGCGCTAGCTCTTCGCAACGCGCGGTTTCTACCTGCCGTTTGGTGTTGAGCCCGGTGAGCTTCTCCGCCAGCGGCCGCGCCGCTGCCAGGTCGGGTGCCAGCAGCAGCTCGAGTGCGATGTCGGCGCCTTCCATGCGCCCGGCGGCGTTGATACGCGGTGCCAGCTTGAAGCCGATGTCGGCCGGGTCAAGCTCGCGCTTGGCGCGCGCCTGCTCGATAAGCGCCTGGATTCCGGCGCGCTTGGTAGCCGCGACACGCGAGAGTCCGTGCGCTACCAGCGCGCGGTTCTCGTCGACGAGCGGCATCATGTCGGCTACAGTTCCGAGCGTCACCAGATCGAGCGCCTCGGTCAGGAATGCGTCCGCATCGCTTGCGGGCAGGATACGCGGCGCGAGCGCACAGCAGAGTTTGTAGGCGACGCCGACGCCCGCGATGGCGCGGAACGGGTATTCGTTATCCTTGCGGTTGGGGTTGACGACCGCGGCTGCCGGGGGCAGCTCGCCCTCCTGCTTGTGGTGGTCGGTAATCACGATCTCCATTCCCAGAGTATTGGCTTTCGCGACCGCCGCATTGGCGCTGATGCCGTTGTCGACCGTCACGATGAGCCGGCTGCCGCGCGCATGCACTTTCTCGACGCCCGCCTCGGTCAGCCCGTAGCCGTCGTTGATGCGATGCGGCACATGGTAGTCTACCTGCATCCCCGCCTGTTTCAGTAGGCTGTAGAGCAGCACGGTCGACGTCACGCCGTCGCAGTCGTAGTCGCCGAAGACGGTAACGGGTTGCTGCCAGGTCCGCGCCCACTCCAGCTTGGCGACCGCCTTCTCCATGTCGAGCAGCCCGAACGGGTCATGCAGCTGGTCGAGCGATGGATGCAGGAACGCGTCGCGTTCCGCTCCCGCCAGGCCACGTTGCGCCAGCAGCAGTTCGACAATATCGGTCGGCGGCTCTTCACTCAGGAAGTGCCACTGCGGTCGCAGCACCTACATTTCCTCCGGCGCGACCACGCCCAGCAGTCCCAGCACATCTGCCAGCACGCGTCGTGTCGCGTCGACCAGCGCCAGCCGGAACCCCTCGGCGTCGGAGCCAATCACCGGGCAGTCGCGGTAGAAGCCGTTCAGCGCCCCCGCCAGGCCATGCGCGCAGGACGGCAGCAGGTGCAGCTTGCGCTCGTCGGCGGCGCGCGCGATCGTCGCCGGCCAGCGCGCGAGCTGCCGCAGCAGCGCCTCCTCGGTCGGGTGCAGTTCACTGGGAGGGTCGCCGCTCGGCGTTCCGTCGGCGCGCCGCAGGATGGCGCAGCAGCGCGCGTGCGAATACATCGTGAATGGCGCCGAGTCCCCCTCGAAGCTCAGCGCATCCTGCCAGCGGAAAGTGAAGCCCTTTTCGGCCTGCACGCGCAGGATGTTGTAGCGCAATGCCCCCGTTCCAATGGCGGTCGCCAGAGCCTGCCGCTGCGCGGAAGCCATGTCGGGGCGGCGCTGCTCGAGTTCCGCGAGCGCCCGCTGCTGCGCCTCGTCGAGCATGTTGTCGAGGTAGACGACGCGTCCGGTGCGGGTCGACATCTTGCCGCCCGGCAGGCTGACAAAGGCGTAGAACACCGCTTCAGGCACTGGGGCGTCGAGCTCGCCCAGCGCGATGCCGAGCAGCTGCGACTGCAGTTTGTGGTCCTCGCCGAGGACGTTCAGCGCCATGTCACAGCGGTCGAATTTGTTGAGATGGTAGGCTACGTCGCGCGTCGTGTAGAGGCTCAATCCGCTCTTACGCGTGAAGAAGAAGCGCTGGTTGCGGCCGGCAATGCCGTGCCCCGCAAGGTCAAGGAACTTCGCCCCGTCATCGTTGCCGCAGAGCGCGGACTGCGCCAGCCGTTCGATAACGTCGTTGACGGCACCGCCAGCGACGAGTGCCGATTCGTGGAAATACGCGTCGGCCTCGGCACCCAGCCTCGCCAGCGATTCGCGCATGCCCGCCAGCATCTTTTCAGCGGCGCCCGCGACCTCGTCGGCCGCTTCCGCGTCGCCCTCTTCGCAGCGCTCCATCAGCGCGTAAATCGCCTCCTTCGCGGCGGGGTCCTCCTCGAGCGCGGCGTTCGCCTGCCGATAGCATTCGACCAGCGCGTGATCGACCTTTGGCGCGTCGCCCGGCGCGAAGTGGCGCAGACCGTACGCGAGCGTGGCCGCTTGCCGCCCCATGTCGTTGACGTAGTACTCGGTCGCGACCTCGTCGCCCGCGTAGCGCAGCAGTCGCGCCAGCGTATCGCCGATAATCGGGTTACGCGCGCGCCCCATGTGGAACGGGCCGGTGGCATTGGCCGAAGTGTGCTCAATCAGCACGCGGCGGCCAGTCGGGGTGCGGGTGCCGAAATCGCCAGCGCTGATTTCGGCCAGCAACGGCGCAGCCAGCGGACGCCAGTCGAGCGTGATGTTGCAGTAGCCGCCGTCGGCCGTCGCGCGCAGCCCACGGCCGGCGAGCGCAGCCGCCAGTTCTGTCGCCAGCGCCTCCGGTAGCTGCCGCAGCTGCTTCGCGGCGGGGAAGCAGATGACGGCGAGGTCGCCCTGCCGCGGGCGGCGGTCGAGCGGTAGCGCCGGCCAGTCCAGTTCCTGTAGCGCGGCGGCGACCGTTTCTTCGGCCGCAGCGAGCGCTTTTGCGTGGGTCACGCGCCCCTCAGTCCGACGGTGGTAAAACGCTTAGCCGATGTACCGTGGCGATTCCGGCTGCGCCTCGGCGGGTGCCTGGTCGCGCGTCAGCCGCAGCTGTGCCTCGAGCTCCTCGGCCTCTTTCAACAGCGGCTCCGGATCGAGCTTGATGGCGAGCAGTAGCTCGTCCAGTGCTGCGATAACGCGGGCTGCCGCACGGGCGTCGGGGATATCTTCCTTGACCTCAGCCAGCAGGCTCAGCACGTCGATTCCGCGCCGCTTGCCTTCGTTGAGCATCACTCCCGAAACACCGCCGATGGTGCCGAACTTGAACGGAATTACGCCCGCGTCGCCAATCCAGCCGCGTGCCTTCTCGGTCGAGCCGACGCCGTAGACTTCGTCGGGGACAGCGTCGCCGTCGGCAGCGTGGAATCCCTCGGCTGAAACCAACCGGGTGCATCCCTTGTCGAGCATCCAGTCGAAAAGCGTCGTAACGAGTGGCTTGGTCAGCTGCGCCGGAGGTGAGAACTCGCTGACGCAGACCACCAGCTGGTTACAGGTGCCGTCGCGGCAGTTCTGTTCGCCGGCGTAGAGCCGCACGGGGTTGTGCGGTACGCCGTCCTTGACCACCGAGACGGCGGGAAAATGGGGGCTCTCGATGACGCCAATCTGCTCGAGGCTCTGCGAGTTGATAAGGTGGTTGGCGGCAATCGTGCCGACCAGTCCTACACCGGGAAAACCGTCAATAACGGTCGCGCCTTTCAGGTTTTTATCGAGAAGTTCGTGGATTTCAACCTGGAGACTCATAGAAGGTCGTCCAGTTCCTCGTCCTCTTCGAGGTCGGGCAGCTCCTCATCATCGTTGAGCAGGTCGCCCAGCTCCTCATCAAGGTCGCTCTCCTCGAATTCTTCATCAAGGCTGAGGTCATCGTCATCCCCACCGCCCTCGCCGAGGTGCAGTTCGGTCCAGAGCGAGAAGCGTTCTATTTCGCTTCTCTTTGCGAAACGTTTCGCATCATTGACGGTCCTGAAACGGCCTATCAGGGGATCTCCTTCACCGGGCTCTGCAACAAGCATGATGTACTGCTTTTCGCGCACTAAGTCGCCCATCAGCAGGCGGACTGCCTCGAGTACTTCCGGATTGTCTGCAGCTTCGGACATATTACGCTCCGACCGTCGAGCGGTCCTCGTTATAAATACTTATCTACCCGTTTTGTCGTAGATTCATCGCCTGGCGGGAACTCTGCTGCCGACGGTCGCTGGAACGGCCGCAGCCACTTAAAGGGCGAGTGGGAGTGAAGCATGATGGCGGAACGACTCGCAATGGTGCTGCGCGGGGTGGCTGAGTGCGTCACGCAGCCCGAGCTCGAAGCGCTGCTGGATGCGAAGGCCGAGCCGACGGCTTACGTCGGCTTCGAGCCGTCCGGCCTGCTGCACGCGGGGTCACTGGTGCCGATGCTCAAGGTGCGCGACCTGATTACCGCTGGCTTTCGTGTTACGGTCCTGCTGGCTGACTGGCACGGCTACATCAACAACAAGCTCGGCAGCGACTGGGACGCGCTGCGCGCGGGTGTCGAATACCAGCGGCAGATGTTCGGTGTGTTCGCCCCCGGCGCCGAGTTCCAGACCGCGAGCGAGCTGGTGCGCAGCGACGGCTACTGGGTGCAGGTGCTGCGCGTCGCCAAGGCGACCTCGCTCAAGCGGATGCGCCGCGCGCTATCGATTATGGGGCGCAACGAGGACGAAGCTGATTCCGACACGAGCATGTTCTTCTATCCTGCGATGCAGGCGACCGACATCTACGCACTCGAAGTCGACCTGGCACTGGGCGGGATGGACCAGCGGCATGCGCACATGCTGGCGCGCGACGCCGCCGAGAAGCTGCGTCTGCCGAAAATCGTCGCGCTGCACACGCCGCTGCTCGGCTCGCTCTCGGGGCCGGGACGGATGGACACCGACAGTAAGATGTCGAAGTCCGATCCCACGGGAGCGCTGCTGGTGCACGACAGCGCCAAACAGCTGCAGAAAAAACTCTCTAAGGCGTTCTGCCCGCCCGAGCGCAAGGGCAACCCCGTGCTCGATATCTGGGAGCACCTGCTCGCACCCGCGCTCGACGACGTTACGATTGACCGCCTCGAGAAATTCGGCGGCCCGGTCGCCTTCGACGATTACGCTGCGCTCGAAGCGGCGTGCACCGGCGGCGAACTGCACCCGCTCGACTTGAAGAACGGCACCGCCGCCGCTCTCGACCGGCTTTTCGAGCCGATGCGCGCCGCAGTCGCGGCCGAGCCGGGGCCGTATGACGCGCTAACCGCTGCACTCGCCGATTGAAGGCGGCGGTAGCCGCTCCGCCGGCGGCCCATCGCCTTGCGGTGGAATCGTAGCGGCGATTGCGGTGACCCACTCGCGCAGCAGCCGCAGTTCGGCGTCGCGCCACGCGTCGGGCAGCGCCGCCGCGAGTTGCGGGAGCTGGCGCATTAGCCGTTGCGCGGCGCGCAGGTTCCCGGTTTCGAGATGGACTGCCAGCGCATCGGCCTGCGCGAGCGCCTGCACGATGTCCTTGTCGGCGCGATTGCCCAGCTCGAGCCATAAGTCCTCGAAGAGTTCGTGCGCCTCGTTGTAGTCGCGGGCGTTGTGGTGGCGCAGTGCGGCGCTCCACAATTTGTCGTCGCTCATCCCCAGCGGTGCCACGCCGGATGGCCTTCCCGCACGGCGACGAACAGCCCGCGTCCGGTGGCGCACGTTTCCCCGTCGGCCTTGAGTTCGAGCATCACCTCGGCGCGGTCGTCCTCGAGCACCAGCACGCGGCTGCGCACCTCCAGCGCGGGGCCGAACGGCGTTGGCCGCCGCAGCTTCACCTCGTACTGCGCGGTGACAGTGCAGAGCGGCTGCTCCAGCCCGAGCCGGTCCATGATGGCGATGGCGGCGGTCCAGTTGCCGTGGCAGTCGAGCAGCGCGCCGATGATGCCGCCATTGATGACGCCGGGAAACGCCTGGTGCTGCGCCTGCGGCTGGAACGCCATGCGGAGCCCCTCCCCCTCGCGGAACGACTTGATGCGGAGCCCCTCCTCGTTGGCAGGGCCGCAGCCGAAGCAAATGCTGTCCGGCGCGTAGCTGTCCTGCACGGCTTCGGTCATGGTCAACATACCCTCATATTATAATTCATCTCGTATTTTATGTTTGAAGGGTCGGCAAACTCATCCTTGAATAACGAGGTAAAATGTTCGACCGTTGGTTCGAATTTGATGGTCTCATTGGCAAAAGTTTCTTTCGTCATATTTTCCAGTTCTTCTAAGGAATCAGCCACGAAAGTGTCGTCCGTACTATCATAACTGAACAATAAGACTCTCATGTGTGCTGACTCACCCCTTATCATTCCATATGCAACAATATGAGTTGTATTATTGCTGTCAATCATATCAAATTCTAAAGAAGAGTCATAGATTGTTGCATTGAATTCTTCTGACGAATTTCCATCACCAAAAAAATAATCACGCATTTTCGTATCATTATATTCCATATTTTCAAAAAAAAGATTAGCAGTCACTCCTTCATAGTAATAAGTTGGCGGGCAATCAAAATCTATCTGGTCCATGGAGTCAATGCATCCCGAAAATGCCCCAAGCATCATGACCGCAGTCAGAACTGCAACGCCGATTTTCCCCCAGTCATCTATCACCATCGAACTGATTTTGGCCATCTGTGTAATTAAGTTTCCTCTGCCGTCAGCTCCCCCAGTGTGCGCTCGATGAGCGACACTGCGTCACCCAGCGTCGTCGCATCAAAGGCGAAGCGGCCGCCCGCTGCGGCGTAGAGCTCCGGCAGAGTCACCGTCGCGCCTAGCGCGAGCGCGCGGCGGTAGTCGGCGACCGCCTGTTGCTGGTCACGCAGCGCGTTAGACCAGACTTGCACCGCGCCGAGCTGCGCCATGCCGTATTCGACGTAGTAGAACGGCACGTGGTAAAGGTGCAGTTTGTTGTGCCAGCCGGTCGCGACGTAATCCTCGAAGCCGCTCCAATCAAGGTGTGGATGGAACCGCAGCCACAAATCGAGCCACGCAGCGTCGCACTCCGCCGGCTGCGCCGCCGCCTGCGGGTGGGTGTAGGCCCAGTGCTGGAAGCCGTCGACGACCGCCATGTAGGGCCAGAAGAGCAGCGACCGCTCCAGATGCTCGCCGCGAGCGCGCGCCGCCTCTTCTTCGGAATAGAAGCCGCCGTCGCGCTCCGCAAGGTAGGGCGCCGCCAGCAGCTCCATCGCCATCGACGCCACCTCGGCGAACTCCATTCCGACTTCGCGCTGCATCGCATATGGCAGCTGGGCCGATTCGAAGACGTGGAACGCGTGTCCCCCTTCGTGGAGCAGCGTCTGGACGTCGCCGTGGACCCCGACGGCGTTCATGAAGATGAACGGCAGCCGCTGTCGGTGGTATTCGGTACAGTAGCCGCCCGGCGCCTTCCCCTTGCGGTTGTCAAGGTCCAGAAGACCGCCGTCGCGCATGGTGCGGAACCGCGCGCCGAGTTCGGGCGCGACCGCCTCGAAGATGCGCTCGCAGCCCGCCTCAAGCTCGTCAACGTCGCCAAAGGGCGCTAACGGCCCGCGGCCGTGCGGGTCGACCGCCAGGTCCCACGGCCGCAAATCGCCCACGCCCAGCGCCTCGCGCCGCAGCGCGAGCCGCTTCCCGGCGGCCGGCAGCGCCACCGCGGCAATCGCCTCGTGGAATTCAAGGCAGTCCTCGGGCGAATAGTCGAAGCGCTGCAGCGCCTTCCAGCAGAAATCGCGGAAGTCGGTGCAATCGGCGTTGGCGGCAATCGTGCAGCGCAGCTCGAGCAGCTCCTGCCAGATGGTGGTGATGGCGTCGCGGTCCCGCAGGCGACGTTCCGTCACCAGCCGCCAGACAGCCTCGCGGCGGTCACGGTCCTGCTCTAGCATCACCGGCTGCAACTGTGCCAACGTTTTTTCCTCGCCGTCCCACTCAACCGACTGCGCGCCGATGATTTCGTCGTAGCGGTTGGCGAGCTTTTTCGACGCGGTGAAGAGCGGCAAATTCGCCTCGCGGTAGAGCTCCGCCTCGCTGTGCATCGCGCGCAGCTGCACTCCGAAGCCGTCCGGTTCGAGCCCCGACGCGAGCAGGTGCTGCTTCAGCCGCTGCTCGGCCGCCTGCGCCGGCTCGCCCACCTGCTCCAGGAAGGTGTGGTAGGCGTCACGAGCCTCCGTATCAGTGGTGTCGACCGTCGTCGCGATGTGCATCCGCGTGCCGACTTCCGAGAGCAGTTCGACCAGGTCCGACCACTGCTGTAGCCAGTCGCCGACGGACGCAGCTTCCAGTTCGGCGCTCGCGAGCGCTTCGTAGTGCGGTGCGTAGTCGTCCCAGCCCCAGTCAAGCAGCTCGGCGCTAGTGGCTGGCAGCGACATGGCGGGCCAGCTGCCGCGGCTATTTGAGCCGTGCGCGCGGCAAGTAGTGGTAGCGATACCAGAGCGCGGCGACCGCCACCCCGCCGACCGCGTCGATGATGAAGTGCTGTTTGACGAGGAATGTCGAGAGCGTCAGCACGGTCGCGCCGAGCGCCATCCAGCGGCCGAGCCGATGATCATGCTGCCACACGACCAGCGCGGCGAGGGTCGCGAGCGAGACGTG
>Ga0187827_10002266_pt1 | contig 26554 bp, 24 predicted proteins | sample ETNtaG_39_FD_167969 | JGI IMG/M metagenome (GOLD analysis project Ga0187827, IMG submission 167969) | Marine microbial and viral communities from oxygen minimum zone, Eastern Pacific Ocean - ETNP2014_SV_150_PacBio MetaG (Illumina Assembly) | ecosystem: Environmental > Aquatic > Marine > Hypoxic... | reverse complement strand
CGATGCGAAACAGTGTTGATTCAGTGATAGGCGTCTGATCCGTCTCACTGCGAACCCCATAGACCCGGAGTAGCACAACTTCGCCGTGATCCACTACGATCAAGGCGCCCCCAGGAGTTTCATCTACCATCGGCAGCACAAACTGCTGCTCAAATTGCCAGGCAAAATCCTCGGCTAGTGCAGCAGTCTGAAAAAGCAGGCCAAATACTAGAACCAGTACAGGGATATGATTGGGAATACCTTTGAAAAACATCAGTCGCAAGAATTTGCTGGCTACTTTTTTGTGAGCACGTTACAGGTCAAACTGATACTAGTAAAGCTAATTTGTCTCTACCTGCTCTCTGGATCACTGATCTTTTATTTTCTTGCCGATCGTTATCTTGACGGCGGAAGTCTGGGTGGAAATATCAATCGTTTCCGTCCTTGCCTCATAGTCATCGGGGCTAACATCAACCGTTCCTGAGCTGGATATCCGAGCAATAACCTGCACCCTGTCAAAATCAGCAAGACCCATCCCCTGCATCATTGCCATCGACTCATCAAGCTTTATCAAGGTTGGCAGACTGCCTGCAGCCACCTTTTGCACAGCGAGGGGAGCGGGTGGACCTTCAATAGCCTTAGCGTAAACAAACACAGCGGCATCGGCTTCTACGACGACTGAGTCAGCCAGTTCCACCAGCACCTGAAGGGACCTTGAGGCTTTTTTTGTACCTGCCCCCAAGTTTTTCTTCGACTTCTTCTCAACCGGTTCCAACTGGCTTTCAATTCTGGCTATAACCGCACGAATCATTTCAGCCCTTGCCCCGCCGGCAACGCCAAGGGCAGTTGAGAAATATTCCAGGGAACTGTGCAGATCCGCACGCTGGAACGCATCCATACCCTTAATCTCAAGCATCGTGAGTTCCTCAGGGTTCAGGGTCAGCGCCTTATCAATCGCCTTTTCCACGCTGGGGGTGACCTTCTTGTCTTCAGCAAGGTACAGTGACTCCGCATAGTAAGAGGCAAGACCAGCATCGTCACTGAACTTTTCGCTCAGATCCGCAAAAACATCAGCAGCTTTCTCATACTCAGCCAGACTGAGGTAGGACTGACCAAGCATAAAAAGACCATCAACATTGTCGGGCTGCCGGGCAAGCTGTTTTGCCAGCTTCGCAAGGGTGCTTCTCATTTCCGCTTCGTTTCCAGGATCGCCGGACCTGACTTCACGGGCAATCTCCAGATCCGTTATTGCTCCCCATGAAAGACCAAAGTCGGCGTAGGCGAATATGGCGAGTAGCGGAACCAATAGAGCCAGGACGACGGTTAGCCGCTTGGTTTCCCTGGTAGCTTCAATAGTGCCTTCAATAGGGGCACGCCCTCCATGACCAGAGGCCGCCTCTTTGGGAGTATCATCAAGCAGGTTGCGCTGCAATTCCGCCTGTATCTGCTCAAACTCCTGCTGGTCAATAGTGTTGTCACCCAGCTGTGCATTCAACTCTGCTAAACGCTCTTCATACAAATCGACGTTGACAAGATCTCGCGCATCATTTTTTAGCGTTTTACCGACGGTACCGGCCTTCATAAAAAATGGGATCAACACGAAACCCGCTGCAACTGCACCGAGGAAAATAGCCAACACCCAAAACCAGGTCATCATTTTCTTTTGACCAATGCTTCCAGTCGCCTGGAATCCGCTTCCGATAATTCGTTCACAACAGTTTTCTTCGAGCGAAGAAGCCTGAATAAAACGACGCATGCGATCAGCAACAGGAACACGGGACCAAACCAGAGCACCAGGGTCCCAGACTGCAAACGTGGCTTATAGAGGATAAAGTCGCCATACCTCTGGTACATATAGTCCAGGATCTCATCATCCGACTTCCCTTCCAGCAACAGGCGGTGAACCTCCCGCCGTAAATCCTTGGCAATCATGGAGTCCGAACCAGCAAGGTTTGTGTTCAGACACTGGGGGCAACGCAATTCATCAATGAGCGCGATATGCCTAAGACGCAGCTCATCATTCGGGAAAGGATACGCATCAATGGCCGCCTGACTCTCAAGTGAGAGGAGTAATATAAATAGAAAGGCTATCCGCACTACTAGCCCTCCCCCATTTGAGTCTGCAGAAGCTCAACAACTGGAAAAATCCTGCTCTTCCAAACCCCTCTGGTGACGGCACCTACATGGCGATACTGGATGACCCCATGCTTATCAAGGACAAAAGTTTCCGGAGCACCATAGACTCCCAGGTCAATCGCCAGGGTCCCATTGTCATCAACCATGTTAAATTTGTATGGATTTCCATGGCGCTCAAGCCAGGCAATTGCCTTTGAGGACTCGTCGTTATAGTTCACGCCATACAGGGCAATACCCTCTTCCTGGCTGATTCGAATCAATTCAGGATGTTCCACCAGGCAGTTGGGACACCAGGTCGCCCACACATTTACCAGCGATATCTCGCCCTTTATGTCAGCGGCGGTAAGTGTCCGGCCTGGATCATGTAGATCCTTGAGACTGAATTCCGGGAAAGGCCTGTCGATGAGTTCAGAAGGAAGATAGTGTGGGTCTTCCAGGCGAAAGCCGAAGGCAAGCACTATGACCAACAGCACAAAGGCGGTCAGGGGAATGAGTAGATTTTTGTTGATGCTCATGCCAGTGATTGCTCCGCATTGTTGCCCACGGCAATCCGACGGACTCTGTATCTTTTATCCAGTGCCGAAATAATACCGCTCAAGGCGATAAACAACCCACCAAACCAAACCCAGCGAACAAATGGCTTGAACTGAACACGAACAGCCCAGGCATCGCCGCCAATGGGCTCCCCCAGGGCAACATACAAGTCCCGAAAAAGGCCAGGATCAATGTCCGCCTCGGTCATCATATTACGCGCCGTCTCATAAAAACGTTTTTGAGGATGCAGGGTAACAATGTGCTGACCATCACGGGTAATCTCTATCTCACCCTGGTTGGCTTCGAAATTTGGACCCCTGACCTTCTTCATGCTCAGAAATTTGACTTCATAGCCAGACAGTTCGACAACTTCTCCAGGCGCCATGCGAATGTCTTTTTCTTCACTGAAATAGACCGTGAGACAGATTCCGGTCATTGAAATGGCAATACCCAGATGACCAATCAGCATGCCGTAGTAAGAAAGGGGTTGTTGAAACAGTCTGATAACCCTGTTGCTCTTGTGACGAACCCGGCTGACCCAATCAATGATGAGGTCCACGGTAATCCATAAAGCAACGCCTACTACAACTGCTGCCAGGGGTTCAAAACGGGGAGTGAAGAGAAATAGCAGCGTTGATGCCAGGGCAAAACTTCCCCCCGCCGGGAGCAACTTTTTTTTAAAGTACTTTTCAACGGGAGTACTGCGCCACCGGGATGTCGGGCCTATCACCATCACTACAAACAGCAGCATCGCCACCGGCACAAATACGGCATTAAAGTAGGGAGGGCCAACGGAAATCTTCCTGCCATCGGTCATGGCTTCGTAAATCAGCGGATAGATGGTACCCAGCAAAACCGCACCCACAGCGACTGCCAGCAAAATATTGTTGACCAACAACATGGTCTCACGGCCAGTCCAGCTAAACCCTGCGTTGCTTTTTATTCCAGTGGCCTTAACAGCGAACAGCAGCAATGAACCACCGATAACAAGCAGAAGAAAAGCTAGGATGAACAAGCCTCGTTCCGGGTCAACGGCGAAGGCATGCACCGACGTCAGCACACCCGAACGAACAAGGAACGCGCCCAGTAAACTGAATGAGAAGGCAAAAATTGCCAGCAATACTGTCCAACTCTTGAATACACCACGCTTTTCAGTCGCGGCTAACGAGTGAATTAGTGCTGTACCGACAAGCCAGGGCATAAAGGATGCGTTCTCCACCGCATCCCAGAACCACCAGCCGCCCCAGCCCAATTCATAATATGCCCACCAGCTGCCCAGGGTGATACCCATTGTAAGAAAGGACCAGGCAAGGTTTGTCCAGGGTCTCGACCACCGCGCCCACGCAGCATCAAGCTTGCCGGTGGTGAGCGTGGCAATGGCAAAGGCAAACGGAACCGCAAAACCGACATAGCCAAAATAGAGTAAAGGTGGGTGCACAATCAGGCCAAAATCCTGCAGCAGTGGATTCAAATCAGCACCCTCGCGGGGATAGATCGGCAGATCTCGATCAAATGGATTGGATGTCAGAAGAATAAAGAGAATAAAGCCGGCACTTAAGCCTCCCATTATCGATAGTACCCTTGCGCGCATATCCAGGGTCAAACTACGACTGAACTGGCTGACTGCCAAAGTCCAGCCTGCCATCACCAGGGACCACAACAGGAATGAACCCTCATGGGCACCCCAAAGCGCTGAAATCTTATACTGAAGTGGCAGAGCAGTATTGGAATTCCTGGCGACATACACGACCGAAAAATCATCGTTTACAAAAGCATGTCCAAGACACACAAAGCTGAAAAGGATAAATACAAACAAGCCCGCAGAAAGGGACCCGGACAAACGCACCAGACTGATTTGACGCAGGTAAACACCCGTTGCAGGAAGAACAACAAGACAAACGCTGAGTCCGAGCGCCAGGATCAGACTAAAGTGACCAAGTTCCGCAATCATTTACCAGAACTTTCCTTGTGCGCATCGGCAAGTGCATCCGCCACTTCCGGAGGCATGTAGTTTTCATCGTGTTTTGCCAGAACTTCGTATGCCACGAACACGCCTTCTGGATTTAGTGCACCTAGTGCGATCACGCCTTGTCCTTCTCGGAACAGGTCCGGGAGGATGCCTTCAAACTGTATTTCAACTTGTGCAGCTTCCATATCACTGATGATAAAGCTCACCTTGAGGTCTTCACTCGAGCGCTGAACACTGCCGTCAACGACCATTCCTCCCGCTCTTATGGTAGGCCCGACGGGTGCTTCGCCATCCACTATCTGCTGTGGTGAATAGAAGAGGTTAATATTTTCATTCAACGCCATCAGTCCAAGCCCAACAGCGGAGCCCGATGTAATGATCAGAAACACAACCAGCAGCAGGCGGTTTCGGCGATGTGGCTTCATCTTTCCAAATTTCATTATGTCGAACCCTTAGTTTCGTCGGCGTTTTCCTGCAGATGCAGCCTTTTCTGCACCCTGATAACTTCTTTCCTCATCAGTACCGGCCGCACTATGTTGTAGGTAAACACAACCAGCGTAATCGCATAGGCACTCCAGACATAGGTGCCATACCCATCCATACTCATTAATGCCGAGAGACTATCAAAAATCATGATGCCACCAGCCGCTTGACCCAATCCGTTCGATACTCTCGACTAATAATCTCAACTCGAATTCGCATCATCCACAGGGTAAAGAAAAAAGCATAATAGCCGAATACCATGACCAGCAGCGGGAGCCACATCTCCATGGGCATGGCTGGTTTTTCAGCCACGGTAAAACTCGAAGGCTGATGCAGAGTAAACCACCAGTCTACCGAGTACTTGATGATCGGCAGATTAATTACGCCTACCAGCGCCAGTACCGCGGTTGCCCTGCCCGCTGATTCTCGATTTTCCATTGCAGCGCGAAGTGCCATCACGCCAAGGTAAAGGAAAAATAACACCAGGGTTGATGTAAGCCGGGCATCCCAGACCCACCAGGTGCCCCAGGTTGGCTTACCCCAGATGGATCCGGTCACGAGTGCCAGGAAAGTGATTGATGCACCGATGGGTGCCGCACACTGCATGGCTATATCGGCCAGTTTGATACGCCAGATGAGGTACACACCACCAGCCGCTGCCATCATTGCGTAGCCAGACTGGGCAAGGATTGCGGCCGGTACGTGGATATACATTATGCGAACACTGTGTCCCTGCTGGTAATCCTCAGGGACAAACAACAGCGCCCAGACAACACCAACCCCAATCAGCAGCAAAGCGGGTACAGCAAACCAGGGCAGCAAACGCCCGCTGATGTCATAAAATGACTTTGGCGCACCGAGTTTATGAAACCACTTCCACATTTTTTAGTTCAACCTGGGTTGGTGACTTTGAATTGAGTGAACAATTTTAACAGAATTCAGCACCACTCCCTTGAGATCATCTAATGGCTTAGGGAAATTTTCACACCAGCGCTCGACGCAACGGGTGCAATACCCGTACAAAGAGCTAGAATTGCCGCCAGCCACAGCATGTGACCACTATAATCACCTGCTCTCATGCCGGTTTTTATCATTTCTGTTGCCAATATCAGCACTGGCACATATAAAGGCAAAATCAGGATCGCTATCAAGACTCCACCTTTACGCAAACCCACGGTCAGAGACGCACCAATAGCCCCCAACAGACTCAGTATAGGCGTACCAAGCAGCAGAGAGAGCACAATTGCCTCAATGCCATCAGCGTTAACGAACAACATCATCGCCAGCAACGGGCTCAGTATCGTCAGCGGTAAACCAGTCATCAGCCAGTGGCTGACTATTTTGCCTCCCACGATGACCAACAACGGCTGCTCTGTCAGTGTCATCTGTTCCAGGGAACCATCTTCATAGTCACTTCGAAAAATCAAATCCATCGACAATAATGTTGCAAGTAAAGCTGCTACCCAAATAACGCCGGGTGCAATACTTTGCAGAACATCTGCTGAAGGGCTGATCCCCAGTGGGAACAGACTAATCACTATGACGAAGAAGACGAGGGGATTAAGCATTTCTGCCGGATTGCGGAAGGTGACCAGCAGGTCACGCCTGATTGTTGCCAGCAACATCAAAGTGACTCGCTCAGGTTAAGGTAGCGAACCTCATGATCTACATCGAGTGATTGATGGCTGGTAACGATCACCATGCCACCCTCATTCAGTTGAAACCCGATTCTCTCCTGCAGCAGTTTTACGCCATCAACGTCTATTGCACTCAATGGCTCATCAAGAATCCAGGCCGGGCTGGCCAGTAAGAACAGGCGGGCAAGATTGACACGTTTACGCTGGCCCTCAGACATGGCTCCACAGGCTACATCTTCAAAACCACGAAGACCGACGGCACAGATCGCATCATCGATTTTGGCTGCTGGTATCCCTGGCTGATAAAGGTCTGCCAGCCACTTCAGGTTCTCTCGCGCGGTAAGTTGATCCTTTACTCCGGGTTTATGACTGATAAACAGGGGCCACGCATCCAGTTGCCAGTCCACATCACCCGTGTAATCTTCATACAGGCCACTGATTATCTTCAACAAAGTGGTTTTACCGGACCCATTGGTGCCTTCAATCTGCAGCAAGTCCCCTGGCTGAACTTCAAAAGACAGATTCTCGAAAAGAATCCTTCTCTGCCTTTCGCAAAATAGATTATCAACCCGGAGCATACTTCACTATCCAAATGGGGAATTGTAACATCGGCTGTTAGGATCTAAGACAAAATCAGAACAGGCCACCCTCGGCGGCCACTTCTCTGGTAAGAGACCTTTTAATAACCCTAACGTTCCTGTGGTGTTGTTATATTCGCATGAGGCGTCAAGCTTCGTCACCAGCAGAAGTAAGCTGTTTGAACTTAAAATGCTGACCACCGATAGCGGCCTCGTACATTAAGCCGCCGATTGCATGTGTAAAAACCGCCATTCCCTTATTGAAGCCGGAGTTAGCCTGCGCAGCCGTGGCTGGTCCCGCACTGGCATTCGCCGATGCACCGCTGGTGCCAGTCTGGGCGCCAGCCCCAATGGTAATAGCTACCGCGGATGCGGTCGCATCAAATTCATAGCTGCCTGATGTGAATTCGTCATAGGCGCGCCTGTCTTTCAGAAAAATAATTTCACTAAAGGCCTGTCCACCAAGCTGAAATCCAACCGTAAGCTTGGCCATGGTCACATTCCCGGCAATCTTTCTACCAACATATACCCGGCCTTTGCCATATGCAGCGCCGAGGCCGATACCCCCTTTCCCGACTGCCGGGAAAATTGCAAAGGCATAGGACTGTTCGAAAAATGGATGCACAGTAGCATTCAACTCAAACACCTGAATCGCACTGTCGAAGCTGTCCGCACTCACCTGCCAGGCAGGCGAAAGAAAGATCACCAACAATAGAACTCTGTACGTCGTCAGCCCATATGGGACCACTGGCACTAAATTCTAAGAGACACTTTTCTGCTCATTGTTGCTCCAGTCTGACGTTCTTGAGTTCTTCAATACGGGCATTCTGCAAAGCATCTCTGCCCTTCGAGATGCTGAACAGTGATACTGAAAATACAGGCAGCAAGCCGATAACTAGGAAGGCTCCAATGAACTTTATTCGTAAAGACATGTCGTCATCACTTTCTCACAATTTTCGCGCAGAGTTACTTCTTACTATCTTGCATTTTGAGACTGCATAAAGGGAACTCTCAAATCGAGCGCGATTAATCAATATCTATCCCACAACTCCCTTCGCGACAATACCCATCATACTGTATTGTTTTGCCTTCTCTAAACTACCAAATACGACAGAGTAACGACAATAAAACTTGTAGCTCATTGGTTGGAAATACATGCTTGAGCAGGCTCATTGGCATATGGTTCATTTCGTGAATAATCCTGGGGATTTCTGGGCTATGTAGGTCCTGTTCTTCGCCGAATTGACAACGTTGTTCCAATTCATCGCTCATATGATTTTCATAACATTGGGCGCAAGCGCATATTGTGTACTGTTCTGGTCGATGTTGCCCGACACGGTCGAATACGGAGGATGGAAGACCGGGATCAGGAGTGAGGCGATTGTCTTCGGCTTCACGCCTTTTGCACAAAAACTGTCAAACGGTATTACGGGCTGGATTCTGGGATATCTGCTTGGTTTACGGAGTATCAAAGCTGTTAGACGCAATCCGCTCAAATGATACCGGGTCTTCTGTTTATCATGACAGTTGTACCATCGGTACTTTACATTGCAAGCAGACTGCTGGCCTGTTATTACCTGATCAGCAAGGATCTACACAATAACATTGTTAATGAAATAACCGAGAGCACGGCTAAGCCGAGTGCTCAAGCATAGGAATCGAGCATGATGAAACTTTGGATAGTTGTTTGCCTTACGGTCATGTTGGGGAGTTGCTCGAGTCAGCCCACCCAGATCGAACGGACTCAACCCAACATTGTTATTCTGTTTGCAGACGATCTCGGTTATGGCGATTTGGCAAGCTACGGCCACCCCTACATTCGAACGCCCAACCTCGATGATCTAGCGGCAGAAGGCCAACGCTGGACGGATTTCTATGTTGCCGCACCCGTGTGTTCCCCCAGTCGCGGTGCACTGATGACTGGCAAGCTGCCTAATCGTACAGGCTTGTATGGACGCCAAATTAATGTGATGTTCCCCAACGATACTGTGGGCATGCCTTATGATGAAGAGACCCTTGCAGAATCCCTGAAAAATCAGGGGTACGCAACGGCAATAATCGGTAAATGGCATCTGGGTGATGCACCAGACTTCTATCCGACCCGTCACGGTTTCGACTACTGGTATGGCTCACCATATTCGAACGATATGGACTGGGTCGGTGTCAGAGGGTTTGAGGAGTTGATGACGCTTGCCGCGCAGGGCAAGATGGCTGAACTTCAGGCTGAAGTGACCGCCCGACAGCCAAAATACTTTGACCCCAAACTGGAATACTGGAATGTTCCGCTGATCCGCAGCGAACGCAACGGCAAGGGGTTCACTGATGAGATAGTCGAACGGCCGACAGATCAGCGCACATTAACGAAACGCTATACAAGTGAAGCCATTCAGTTTATCGAGCGTAAAAAGAACGATCCTTTTCTTCTTTACGTACCCTACAACATGCCACACACTCCCATCTTTCGCAGTGATGCTTTTGTCGACAAAAGCCTTGGTGGGCGATACGGCGATGTGATTGAAGAACTGGACTGGAGTGTTGGCAAGATCGTCAGCAAACTGGAGGAAATTGGTCTGGCTAAAAACACCCTCGTGATTTTCACAAGCGACAACGGACCTTGGCGGGCCATGCAACATCACGGCGGCTCATCAGGCCTGCTGAGAGATGGCAAGGGAACAACCTTTGAAGGTGGCATGCGGGTACCCGCAATTTTCTGGTGGCCGGACTCCATCGATCCCGCGGTTGTCAGTGATATCGGCTCGACCCTCGATATTCATGCCACTGTTTTGGCGCTCGCGGGGACAAACGCCACCAACACCGACGGACTGGATCTGACCCGCACGTTGAAAAGCCGTGCTCCGAGCCCAAGACAGGGCCTGGCCTATTATCGTGGCGGCGAACTGCGAGCCTTCCGTAAGGGACCCTACAAGTTACACCTCGTGACCGAAGGCGCTTATAACCTGCCGCCAAAAAGAACGGAGCATGAGAACCCGATCCTGTACAATCTGATGGACGATCCGTCAGAACAATTTGATATCGCCGCCGAAAATCCTGAGGTTGTGGCAGAATTGCTCCGGGCTCTTGAGGAACATCAGCAAGGAATGACTGAGCAGCCTCCAATTTTCGATCAGCGGCTCAAGGTACTACAACCCTAGGTCGTATCGGTGAGCACTCAAGAATTGCATCAATGATCCCGCCGAAAAGAGCCAGGTGGAATGTAATATACAAAGCCGACACCAAAACGCCCTGGCTTATTGATGCCAGGGCGATTTAAGCTACATACTGACTGCGCAGCGCTGGTATCAGCTCAGCAGGTGTACCCTCACGCAACAGTCTGCCACCGGCCATTTCCAGGATCAGATCATAGTGCTCAAGGCTCTCAAGCCGATGCGCAATTGTTATCACGGTCTTGTCCGCGAGGACGGTGCGCATCAAACGCTGCATCTGCTCATCAGTTTTGCGGTCCAGTGAACTAGTTGGTTCATCCATCAGAATGTACTGCTTGTCCAGAAGGATCAGTCGTGCAATGCACAGCAGTTGGCGTTCGCCGACACTGTAATCCTTCCCGCCTTCCTGCACCTGTGCATCAAGGTCAACATCGAGGTTCACAGTGCGCAGGGCAGCCAACAGTCGCGCGTCACTCACGTCCTGCAGGTTACCTGCCAGATTGAACCGAATAGTGCCAGCAAACAGATAGGGATCCTGAGGAACAACACCAAAACTGCTGCGAACGGAACTAATATCGGCACTAAAGATTGACCTGCCACCGATTAAGATGTCACCGTCACGATGATAGACCATACGGAACAAGGCCTGCATAAAGCTGGACTTCCCCGCACCGGTTCTCCCCACGATACCTACTTTCTTTCCCTGGGGAATGTTCACGGTGAAATTGTCTAAAATTTTTGGCAGGTCTTTCCTATAGGACATGGTATAGTTTTCAAAGCGAATATCACCGCTGAATTGAACTTTCTCCTCATCATTGACCAGTTTAACCTTCGGCAGATTCGACTCCTGCGTGATCTCATCCGGCAAATCAATCATAAAAAAGGCTCTTCGTGCATGTGATGCTGTCTCACCAAGGAATGACATATCCCAGGCCAGACCAAAGAAAATGTTGTTCAGGTTAAAGACGGCCGTTATTACGACCGCCGCAAGCGTTGATGTAATAAGACCGACATGCAGACCATAGGCCAGGAACCCATACACAACGATGGCATAAGCAGCGGAAATCATTCCCATCCACAAAATTCCCCAACTCATCAGGCGGCAATACAGCAGCTGGATATTCATGGAATTTCCAAATGCCCTGTGGATACGGTTGAGAAGATTTTTCTGCCGGTTATACAGGGTAAATACCGTGCGCCCTTCAATCAGGTCCGTTTCCCGGTGCAGTGTTTCACCAATTTTCACTGCACGTATTTCTCGCGCATGACTCATCATGGGTGCAAGTTGGGCCTGCAACAAAGCGTAGAGCAGTACAACGGGGATGATAAGCAAGCCTGCGACCGGGTTGGTGAGCATAATCAAAACACCAACACACAGCACCTCCGCCAAACCGTTGGCGGTATCTCCAAATGACATCACGCCTTCAAGACGCAGCATTCCATAGTCACCCAAAAGCCTGTTAATCAACCGGCCCGATGGGTTTTCATCGAAGAAGGTGGTGCGCACATGGGATATGGACGTCATCATATCTGCCTGAATCTTCTACGTGGACCATTGACCGGACAATTCAAACAGCGTCCAGGCAGCTACCCGGCAGAACATTGCAAGTAACGTTAATACCACCAGGGTTGTTGGCGTCACCGGTATAACCAGATCCCAGTCCATGAATGAATGCGTTACATCGCAGGCCACATCACTTCCGCAAGTCACCAGCTGACCGACAAACCAGAGGAAGTAGGGCGGCACAGCAGCGGCAAAAAGGATGACCACCAGGGTTGGCACCAGGATTCTGCGCAGCAAAGTCAGGCCTGACGCGAAGCGCACAAGCGTCGTGATATTGTTTTGTTTAGCAGAAATCTCTTCTGCCGTTACAAAGTTCTTATGATTCATAATTTAATTCCTCCGCGAAATCTCCAGCCTTTAGATGCCGGGTAAATTCCGAGTTTGGATCCTCCATTAGGACCTTAGGATCATCGTCTTCAACCAGGCGGCCATCATCGAGCACCAGGAGCCTGTCCGTTTGTTTCAGCTCGCTCAGTCTGTGACTGCATAGAAGGAAACCGTCTGGGCCGGCCAGCAGGTTCTCCATCAGCGCAGCTTCTGTATCGATGTCCACAGCACTCAGGGGATCATCAAGTAGCAGATAGGCACGCCCTGAATAGAGTGCACGGGCAAGGTTTACACGTTGCTTCTGACCACCAGACAAGTTGACGCCTGTTTCCCCAACCTCCTCTTCAAGACCTGATTCCCAGTGCACCAAATCAGCTTCCAGTTCGGCCATGCGAATGGCCCGCATCACATCGGCTTCAGGCTCTTGCGTAGCAAGCGCCACATTGATGCCAAGGCTGGCGTTTGACAGGTAAGCTTCCTGCGGCATGTAGCCGACCGATGAGCGAACCCGGTGGTAGACATTTTTGTGCCAGAGATCAGCAATAACCCCATTGTCGAACTCAACCTGAACAGTGCCTTCGGTCGGTTTGATCTCGGCACATAGGAGCTTCAGCAAGGTGGATTTACCACACCCAACTTTCCCGATCATGCTGACATGACTATCCAGATCCAGGGTCAGGAAGATGTTCCTGAGCACCCAGGAGCCGTCTCCACCTTCATAGCGATAACTGACATTGTTCAGGTGCACGCGAGCGGGTTTGGCTGATGCCACAGATTGGTGCCAGTCCGGCAGAAGATCATCATTGATATCCCGGTGGGAGACCAGCTTGTTCAAACGCTTGATGCAGGCATCTGCTGAGGCATAGTCGATTACAATTTCGGGCAACCAGCGGATATACAATGTGATGTGATTTAGCATCCAGATGCTTGAAAACAGCATGACCAGATCATCGTTTTCTCCCAGTTCATTATTTGCCCAGATGAGCGCGATAATCGGAAACAACCACCAGGTGACGCTGACCCCAAAATTGATCAGGTTGACGCCATGTTGTTTTGTTGCCTCGAGTACCAGTCGACGCACGTGACCGGCGACCCTCGTCTGCATCAGGTTTTCCCAGCCGAGAAAGCGCAGCAACCGAACGTTGGTGACCCACTCACCAATAATGGTTGAGAGTGTGTCCTCCTGGGTTTTTATCAGGTCTTCTTTCTGGTGAACATACTTGCCGAGAATGAAGGCCAGCGGCATGGCACCAAAGCCAACACACATCGCAAACAGCCCCGCCATCCCCATGTAGTAAACGATGAAAGGACCCAGAATGGCGAGTCCCAATAAACACGGAATACCATTGCGTGAAACCGCATGGAAAAAATCACCGATACGATAAACGTCTGATGAGATCAGCGTTTTTAGATTTCCGGTAGTAAATTCAGCGGATGATAGTTGCCCCATACGCAACAATTTAGCGTTTACCCGCAAGGTGACGAACGTCCTCGCACAGACCAGTAACTGACTTTGCAGGAGTGCTGACCAGGCGTTGGCAATCTTCATCACCACCTGTACCAGGGCAAAAAACAGCAACAGCGATACTGCAGCCGTCACACTGTTTGTTTCATCCAGGATTCGCTGACTAACAAGCACCGCTGCGAGTACGAGCAAGGTCATCACCGCCCTGCCCAGTACCAGTAAGCTGATGTGTTTCTTGTAGGTGCGAATAAAGTCCCACCAGAATGCACCCGTCATGAGCACATCAGGATTCTCTTCACGAATCTGATCAAACTCCGCCTGTAGCTCCTCGGGCATGGCCTGCGGTGCGACTTCGGTTGTTGCCAGAAATTCTCTCTTTAGCCTTATGGGGTTGGCCATTACTGCCAGGTCGAACATCTCTATACCCTTCTTCACCTTTTCGTTCGCCGCGGGCATAAAAAAACCCCGGTGGACGATGCCTACCGGGGTTTTATCGTTTCTCCGGAAGGCTCTTTTGTTTTGAACCTTCCGAATATTTACTCGTTCGTCAGGTTATAAGTTTGTCACTGTCTATCAGATTCGTGTGCTCATCTCTGCCACTAGCCAAGACAAAATTCAGGCCCACGTCTCCTGGGAGAGCTGCCTTGAATGTGATGACTGTGGGAAGGAAATGCTTCATTAATATCTGTTTCATTGAATGTGAGCGGGTATGTTATTCCGATTGGCGGAAATTTCAAGAAGAATATTTGCTGATTGTCATGCAATAACGAATCCTTTCATGACCGCTGTGAAATTCAAGTGCGCAATCGTTTCAGATCTTCACGCTATACTGTGACTATTCACGTGAGAGCTTTGCCATATGGGAACAAAGAGTTGTCTTGACTGTGGAATGCTGGTGCCCGAAGACATTCGCCGGTGCCCAAAGTGTGACAACCAGCTGGACCGGCAGACCGATGGTTCCACCCTAACCATCGATATCGCTCACCAGGGTGAAAACGTGTCCGAAGCAATGCGCAAACTGGAAGCCCAGGTCAGTGATGCCAGGCGCGGTGTCGCGCAAAACCTCCGAGTCATAGTCGGCTCCGGCGCTATACGTGACGCAGCAATTGCCAGAGTGGCAGACTATGAACGTCGCCAGGTAATTGTCGCCCACCAGCTTGAAGGAAATAATGCCGGCGCGATCCTGGTGAAACTTAAGTGAGAAAGTAATCAGGCTAAGGTTGCAACCGCTCATTGTGTCCAGTCCTGGTTATCCGGTAAAAAGAAATTGAGCCCAGTGCCATCATGTAAAATATCATCAGTGACGGACCAAAGATAAAGCCAAGATTCCAGATAATTTCAGCGGGAACATCACCAGGAGCAGCATCCCTGGGGAAGTTGATAATGTCGAGGGCAACACCAGCAAAGAAGGCACCCACACCCGATGTTGCCTTGGCAGCAAAGCTCCGCGCAGCAAAAAACAGACCTTCTTCCCGCCTGCCGGTGCTCATTTCACTGTGCTCAACGATGTCCGCCAGCATCGACGACTGCACTATGCCGAACATTACGATCAGCGTTACATCCAGCATGACATGACACATCATTATTGGATACAGATACGGGCTTTCATTATCTGGAAAGAACCCGGCCAGGCGAAGTAAGACTGGCATTGCCCCGAACACAATGGCCACGCTATATATGCCCATTGCACTTCTCTTTTTATCGAACCGGTGTGTAACGATCGGCGCCAATATTGCTGCCAATCCTGCTGAGCAAAAAAGCACGAGAATGATCCAGCGCATTTGTTCTGGAGTGAACTCCCAGAAATGCAGATTCATGTAGGTATTAAAGTTGGTGCTCACACCCCCAGCTACGGCGGCAAATAGCCCGGCACAAAACAGTGCGCCAAAATTGCGGTTGGAAATCGTTACCTTCAGGTCTCGCAACAAATTGCTGATGGCATAAGAGTCCCTTTCTGGTGGCGCTTTTAAATGGGGAATGTATTTGTGCAGGCCGACTGATGAACCCAGAATGGAAACCAGCATTGCAATAGCACCTACAGTGCCATACAGGCGGTAGGTGGTCTCTGACTGTTCACCATGCATTGTCATGAACACACCCCACATGAGCAGAGCCATAGTGAGGCCGCCGTACCATCCCATCATGTAGCGAAAGCTCAGCAGTCGCGTACGTTCATCATAATCATCCGTCAATTCAGCTACGATGCTGCTGCTCGGGATTTCATACAGGGTGATAAAGAACCTGATCAAAATGGCTGCAATGGTGAGATAGATAAACAGATGGAAATCGCTCAACTGGGGTGGATTCCAGAGAAAGAAATATATGATTGCCACCGGTAGCGCCGAGGCGTACATGAAGGGATGGCGCCTGCCTAACCTTGAATGCGTATTATCGGACCAGACACCAACCAATGGATCCGACACCGCGTCGAACACCATGGCAATCAGTATTGCCGTACCCGCATAAGCACCGGGAAGACCCAGAACCTGGTTGTAATAGAACAACAAGAAGAAGGAAAAGCCATTGTCCTTTACGCCATAGGCAACTGAGCCAAACCCATAGAGCCACCGGACACGGCTTGTTATTACAGGTGCTTCCGACACACTCTCTCCCAAATACTGGTTTGTTTCATGGATTCACGGGGATGTTCAAGTTATTACGCTAACGGCGGCAGGCTTCAACCATATCAGATTTTCAGGACATGATTTGAAACGCCCGATCAATAAACCAGTAGCTCGCTACTGAGCCTACTATATATAGTGGCAGCACTGCGGCTCTTACCGGGAACCGGACCCGTTGCAGCAGATAGGCAACCAACAGGGCAATTGCAACGATAATTAACTGCCCGACCTCAATACCAACATTGAATAAAAACAACGCCAGCACAGTGCTCGATGGCGGTAGTCCTATTTCAGCCAGGGCACCCGCAAACCCCAGACCATGTAAAAGACCAAATATGAAAGCTACCAGCCATGGGTTTGCGCTGACCAAGCCCCGCTCTTTTCGCAGTGACTCTGCAGCCAGGATGAGAATGCTAAGCGCAATCAATGCTTCGACCGGTGCCTGGGAAACAGACACTATATTGAACGCAGCCAGACCCAGGGTTATGGAGTGCGCCAGGGTGAAACTTGTAACCACCTTAACCAGGTTGGCCCAGCCACTCACCAGGTATAGCAGCACCAGTACAAAGAGAACATGATCAATACCCGAGAGCAGGTGCTCTATACCCAGCATCAGATAGACCGGTACAGAAGGCGCCTTGCCACCCTCCAGGGTCAACGTCGGCTTGCTCGGGGAAATCAGGTAGTTGCTGGATTTGCCGTTCAGGGTTTCAATGCTGACCATGGTATCGGCCAGGGTGCGATCCAACCCTTCAATCTCAATAAAGCGAAGCGGCTCTTTTACACAATTCAATTCAAAGGATTCCTGCAGTGCAGACCGGCCGATCACCGCCGTTATCTCACCTGCCTCGCAATTGCTTACAACCTTCAGATTGAGAAACCGCCCCTGTACCTGCGGTTGCTTGAACTCTGCTTGAAAACGGCTTCCATCCAACTCATTGAGCTGCAACAGTGCCGGCCTTACCTCATGGGCGGACGCAGCAGTGGTGAACAACAACATGACCAGGACGGTTATTAACCGACAAGTCACGACGACACACCATGCGGCCATGGAATCATAAAAATTATTCTCCTGGTTTCTGCCAGGCACTTCCTGGCCCGTTGAAAGCTAACATCATCATCAAAAAGTCTCCAGGAACATTCGATCAGGAACATTCGATCAGGAACAATCATTCAATGGCGAGAAAATTCACCGTGTGATACTTTTCCCACCCACGAAGTTTCAATACCCCTTGATATGACGACAAACGATCCGACCATGAGCCTCACCACGGCCACCAAGATTTACTATGGTATGCCGAATTTTGCAGGCGCTGCCATGGGCATCGCGGTATCGATCCATATTAATATTTTCTACTCAGATGTGGTCATGATTCCCCTTGGTTTTATCGCCCTCGCAGTCGCACTGGCGAGGGCTTTCGATGCTATCAGCGATCCACTGATGGGCTGGGTAACAGACCGTACTCGCACCCGCTGGGGTCGCCGCCGGCCCTGGATCGCCATCGGTGCACCCTTGCAGGCTGCCGCACTCGTTGCTTTATTCAGTCCCCCTGAGTCATTCACTATTCCACAGCTGAGCGTTTGGTTTACCTTATGTTTCATTTGCTACTACCTGACCCATACGATACTGGCCATTCCTCACTATGCGCTGGGGCCTGAATTAACGGGTGACTACAAGGAACGCTCAAGCCTGTTCGCCTGGCTGGAGGGGTTCACTCTATTGGGAGTCATCTATGCTTCGGGCGTGCCGAGACTGGTGACACAAAGAATCTTTGGCGAACTTCTTGGCTTTACCATATTCGCCATTATCACCGGTGTGCTGTTAATCATTCTGTATTGGCTGCTGGTCTACAAACTGAGAGAAAAGCCGGAATACTCGGCCAAGCCTCCAAACCCGCTGGCACCGGGCATTCGTCGCACCATGCGCAACCGACCCTTCAGGATTCTGATGGTCAGCACCCTCATTGGCAGCCTCACCGCCGGAATTCCCGGCTACCTGATGCCTTTCTTTGTGATTTATGTGCTGAAGCCACCGGACCCGCAGAACTGGGTACCCTGGATGCTCATGGTTGTCTTCATCTCCAGCGCAGTAACTTTGCCTCTCTGGTTAAAACTCGCCAACGCGGTCGGCAAGCTCCGGGCCCTGATCACGGCACGATTCCTGGCAATTGGCACCTTCTTTTCCTTCTTCCTTATGGGCGAGGGTGATATCTGGTACTACGCCGTCTTTGTCGGGCTGGCCGGCGCCGCCAATGGTGCAACGCAATTCCTCGGGCTGGCGATCCAGGCGGATGTTATTGACTACGACGAGCTGCTGACCGGTCATCGCCGGGAAGCCCAGTACCAGTCCCTGTGGGCCATCATGACAAAATTCACCATGATTCCCAGCGCAGCTGTACCCCTGGCGGTGCTCGCAGCCATGGGCTATGCCCCAAACATTGATCAGAACGAAACAGTCATTTTTACCATTACTGCCCTCTACGGCCTGTCCACCGCTGTTTCTTCAGCCCTGGCACTAGTCGTCCTGCTCTGGTTTCCCATCAGCGAGACCATGCACCGATCCATCCAGGCAGCCATCAAAAAAATTAAACTGGGTGAGACCGTTATAGATCCGTTGACCGGCAAAGAAATAAGCCCACACGGCGAGCGCGAGGTTGACGAAGATACAGGCTGGCATCTGGATCACTTCTCATTAAGGGAACTGGCGCGCGCTCAAAAAAGGGGACAGGGGACGCTGGTACATAGTACAGGCCTTGCTGTGCTACTATCCCTTGGACTCGGACTCATTACCTGCTGGGCTGCAGTAATCAGTCTGGGCGATCTCAGTAGCCCCCCCGGTCTGACCGCGGTGCTTTTGATCGTTATGACGGGTATCTGTGCAACCGCTCTTTGTTATCACGCACTAAGGTTGGCAGCTGCTCGACGACTTACTGTACAACCGGTTCATGAAACACTCATTAGTAAACACTTGGCCACTCTTACCACCTAGATAAAGTAAGGAACAAACAAATGACTAATCCCATCAAAACCACCATTACCGACGAGCAGATCAAAGAAGTCCAGGCTCAGGTGGGTGTTGTAAACAGCTCTGTCAAGAAAGAGCAGGCTGATTCCGAAATAAAACGCAGTACTGTCCGCACCTGGGCAGTACTCAATGCTGATATGCGTCCACTGTACATGGACCCGGACCACGCGAAGGAATCACCCTGGGGCACTATCATCGCGCCGGCGGCAATTATTCTCTCTTACGAGCGCATCAATCCAGGGGTGGATTTTCTGCCCGGTGCCTTTCCGGTACTGAGCAAAGCTCAACTGAATTTCGATCAGCCGATCCGTGTGGGCGATATGATCGTTTCAGAAAGCGAGATCACTCAGGTCGAGGAACTGACGAGCGCAGATGTTCCTGGCAGGGTCGTGTCAATGGCAATCGAAACGCGGGTCAAGAACAGCGACGGACAAGCGGTGGGTACGGCGGTTCAGGACTGGCACCTGTATGAACGCGGGTCGGAAGCCCAGCGCGCGCTCTATGACGGCAGGGGCGACGACGCCCATATGCATTCCCAGGAAGATATCGAGGCACTGGGTGCAGAATACAAAACAGAAGAGCAGCGTGGTGCGGACACACTCTATTGGGACGATGTCAGCGAAGGCGATGAACTGCAGCACCTGCTGAAAGGACCAACGACACGGATAAGGGCCGGCGATCGCAGAAACAGCACCTGGTACTGGGGCCACAAGCAGGGCTGGGATGAAATGGATGATCACCCGGAACTCTTTTTTACCAACGAGAACGGCATACTGGAGCCCGTCATGGCAACAGACTGGGTGCACCACCGGGCGCAGCGTTGGGGCGGCCTGCCGGGCGCACTGGAAAATGCTGCCGATCGACCCAACTACCTTGTGCAAGCCCTGGCTAACTGGATGGGTGACGCCGGCTTTCCAGCCGAGATGAGCCTCGATTTTCCAATACAGAGCATGATTGGTGATGTCACACGCAGTTATGGGCGCGTCACCGCTAAGAATATGTCTGGTGACAAGGGCATCGTACAACTGGAAGTCTGGCAAACAAATCAGCTCGATCAAACCATCACAACCGGGACTACTACCGTCGTCCTGCCAACCCGATAATTTCAGATAGGAGAAACAAATGTCCAGTAACGAAGATAAGACAAGTGAACTGAATACCGGGTTTGGCTTTAAGACCGATAACCCTAACTACGGCAAAATTACCGATGAGTCCGTTGAGCGACTGGCTAGTCGCATCGGCGTTGAACGCAAGCGCGACCTGGCCGATTGGGAACTTGAGGAAATGCGCTACACACCAGGCTCCATCCGTCGCAGCGCCATGTCCCAGGGTGACTATAACCCGCTCTATCTTGATAGTGATTACGCGGCAAAATCACCCTATGGCGGCCTCACCACGCCTCCATGGGTACTCACCGGCGTGGAGGTAACAAATGCCGCAAGGGATGGCATGCCAGGATTACACGCCTGGTTTCGCGGCACGACCCTGAAGTGGAAGCGCCCCATCAGGGTTGGTGAATACATTACCTGTGTCGGTGTGCTCACCGAAGTCCGCAAGCAACATAGCCGCACAAGTGGTGAGGCGGTCGTGCAGGAATATATTAATACCGGCCTTAACGACAAGGGCCAGGAAATCGGCTCCATGTTTACCTCCTGGCATAGGGCGGAGCGGAAGACCTCTAAATCCATTGCCAAGAACCAGAAGATGCGCGGCCTGGCTGAATATAGCCCGGAAGCCATCGAGAAGATCCGGGACGATTTCAATAAGGAAGTACGCCGTGGCAGTGAGAAGCGCTTCTGGGAAGACGTCGAGGTGGGTGAAGAACTGCCCTTTGTGGTCAAGGGACCAACCAGTCAGGCCCAACGAGGAGTTGGCGAAGGCGGTGGTGGTGGTGCTTTTATGATCCGCGGAGAACCTGGTGAGTGGACTCATTCCCATGGCAATGCGTTCAAGCTGTTCGAACGCCATCCGGGGCTGCCTTTTGTGAATGAGTGGGGCATCCCGGAGGTACCTGTTGTTATCCATAACAGTAACGAACGCTGCCAGCGTTACCTGGGACTGCCAGGCGCCTATGATGCCGGCTATCAGCGCATCAACTGGACCGTTCATATGCTGACCAACTGGGCCGGCGATCACGGCTACCTTTCACAGCTTGAGATACGCTTTCCCTCCTTCAATATCATGGGTGACACGACCTGGTGCTATGGCAAGGTCAGCGGCAAGCGGCAGGAAGATGGCAAGAATATTATTGAGGTCGAAGTATGGAATGACAATCAGCTGGGCACTCGGGTAACAGAGGGTGTTGCTGAGATTTTGTTGCCTTCCAGTTCAAATCCAGATGAGATTGTCTGGGAAACAGACTAGGCCGAACCTTTCCGCAGGGATTCGCTAAATAGAAGTTGGTTCTCACACTGCCTGCAAAGGGCAGTGTGAGTCCCGGAACTCGCTACTGGAACTTCTTATACGAACTTCCTACACAAACTCCCTACACGAACTCCCTACACGAACCCTAGATTTCCATCGCGATAGTCGCGCCACTTTGAGTCGCCTCTGCCATCTTTCTGGGTAACCAGGCAGACCCGGAAATATAGACTTTCTCAAAGGGGTAATTGTCTTTTAGCGTGTAATAAAGTTCTGATTGCGGCACAGAGCCACCCACCAGTACCACCGAGTCAAAGCCATCAAAGTTCTTCTCTGTCCCCGAGTAACCTGAGATACAGGTAATTCTGTCACCATCAATTCGCGCCAGCCGATAACCTGGAACAACATTGACACCGTTCTCCTCGAGGCGCTGCAGAACAGTGCCGTAGGAATACCTGTCTATATCCTTACCGATGTGTGACCACTTGTGAAAGATAGTCACCTGTTTACCCTGGGCAGCCATATATTCGGCAATATTGGGTGTTTCAAAGTAATCTTCCTCGGAACAAAGGGCTACATTATTACCAACCTGCGCCGCACCGGAGAGAACATCCCAGCCCTGTACGACATGCCCTGAATCCGCGCCTTCAACTTCCAGGAGGGGCCTGGGCGATGATCCCGTGGCAATCACCACGACATCAGGCTTCAGTTCAACCAGCATTTCCGGCGTTGCCTGTGTGTCCAGTAATAGTTCAATGCCCAGGCGTTCAATTTCATTCTCAGAAAAATACAAAAAGTCTTCGAACGAATCGCGCCCTGGCGCTTTCGCTGCCAGCAGCATCTGTCCGCCTACTTTTGAACCCTGCTCAATGAGCGTGACCTTGTGACCTCTGAGGGTTGCAACTCTTGCTGCTGAAAGGCCGGCAGGGCCTGCACCTACAATGGCTATATGCTTTTTTTCCTCCGCCGGCTTGAAGTTATCCCGCCAGTGCACTTCATTACCAATCGTCGGGTTGATGGAGCATACCGGCCGCTTCATCATGGCTGGGAGGATGCTGTGTACCGCTTCACCGATACAACGATTACAACCAATACACCGCCGTATCTCGGTCATGCGGCCCTCTTTTGCCTTGTTGGCAAAGTCTGGATCCGCAATACCAGCCCTGGTCATACCAACAAGGTCACAGATTCCTGCCTGTAGCAGTTCTTCAGCGACTATGGGTTCATTCACCCTGCCTGAAAAGAGTATCTTGACCTTTTCATTGAGGTCTGTCTTGAGAGCCTTGCCGGCTTCTCTATTCTCGGCTGGCGCGTGGTATGAAGGCGGTACATAGGCATGACGACCCCAGCAATGCCCAATATCCACGTTAACAAAATCAATCAGGCCGGTCTCTGCGATGATGTAAATCATCTCTCGAAATGCGAGAAGGTCGTAACCGCCCTGGCGTGATTCCATACCATTCACACGAATACCAACGGCCATCTTGTCGCCGACGACTGCACGAATCCGCGCCAACCCTTCCCTGATAAAGAGAGTTCTGGCTTCAGCGTCGCCCCCCCACTTATCGGTCCGCTTGTTGGTTGCCGGTGACATAAACGTCTGGGGTACAGTGTCATGAGCACAGTGAATTTCCACACCATCGGCTCCCGCCTCCAGTGCTTTTTCAGCCGCCGCAGCATACGTATCGAGAACAAATTCAATCTGTTCGTCGCGCATGGTATGCGGGACCTGATCATAGAGTTCCGTGCTCGGTACAGATGAGGGAGAAAACATATGATTCAGATGGGTCAACTGGAATACAGCAACCGCTTCCTGCTCGTGCACCGCATCACAGAATTTCCGGACAGCGTCAACAAAACCCGGGAACTGATATATCGCAAATGGCATACCGCCTGAGCCCACGCCCATATCCGGCGGTGCACAGTCAGGCAAGGGTGAATTGAGAGCCCAGGTTTCACTGCCGATCCAGGCGGTTCCACCCCGGGCCTTTGCCACATGGTGTTCGGTGAAATGATCATCAATCAAACCACCCGAATCAGCGCCTGCGGATCCCGGTGAGTTTGTTGTCTCACAAATTCTATTCTTGACGGTAATGGGTCCCACCTGAATCGGTGAGAATAGTGTCTTAAACTGATCTGAAACAGTATCGCTCATGGCATTGGCCTCCTTAAAAATCCGCCAGGATTAGTCTTTTTGTTCTGCTGCCTTCTTCATCATCTCTGTGCGCCATGTCCATCCTTCTGTGGCATCGCTCATGTCCAGCAGCTGATCTTTCTTCGCCAGCAGATCTTCATAGGTAACATCCGCACCAAACTCTAGATCCTCATTGTTAAATACTGCTGCGGTTGAAAACCGCCCGTTCCCTGCCTGGATGACCTTTCCTGTGGGTCCATCCTCACTACACATCAAGAGCACGGCAGGTGTCACCAGCTTCGGATGGCTCATCGGGTCCGGGTTATCCAGGTCAACTTCTCTTCCTGGGATCGTATTAATCAAACGTGTCGCTGCTGCCGGCGAAAGTACGTTGACATTGATATTTTTAGATCGACCTTCCATCGCCAGCACATTCATCAGGCCAAGCATGCCCATTTTGGCTGCTCCATAGTTCGACTGCCCGAAATTCCCATAGATGCCGGATGTGGAACTCGTCATAACAATACGACCGTAATTCTTCTCATACATAAGTGGCCATACGGCATGGGTAACGTAGGCGGTACCGTTCAGATGGACATCCAGAACTATGTCCCAGTCATCAAGGGGCATTTTCTTGAATGTCTTGTCACGAAGAATGCCAGCATTGTTAACCAGAATATCCACGGTACCAAATTCCGCAACGGCATCATCAATTATCGATTTGGCTCCTGCAGGATCGGAAACGGATGCCTTGTTCGCAATCGCAATCCCACCCTTCTCCCTAATTTCACTGACGACCTCGTCTGCCATGTCACTGGCGCCAACACCATCACCGCTGCCACCCAGGTCGTTGACGACAACCTTTGCCCCGCGGAGTGCGAATTCAAGCGCATGCGATTTACCCAGCCCGCCGCCAGCACCAGTAATAACTACAACCTTGTCTTTGAATTCACTCATCACCTGCTCCATTTAGTGTTTGCTTATTAAGAATAACCACACTGACCGAGTATAAACCGAGCGGCCAGCTTTGATCTGATAAAACCAACAGTACCACACTGATAAAGCTCAGACGATATCAGGCAATCTGCATGACCAGCGCATACCCTCAGGAAATCGCTTTTCGAATACCCATTTGCTATATTCCAGACGGGTTCAGACAGAGGAAATACCCAGCGCATGCGCACCACTAACGAGACGTTCAGCAGTCTGATGATATTCTGCCTGTTCCTGCTGGTAACCACTACCACCGCCAAAGCTGAGGATGCTGGATATCCTGTTAGGATTTCCAGCGTGGAGAACAGGCAAGTCACTCGGTCAGTCAGTACCTATGGCGTACTTGCACCCAAGATTGAAGACCTCTCCTTTCGCATCGGCGGCAGGATCGCGAGCTTCGCAGCGACTGAAGGCCTGACCGTTGAAGAAGGCCAGGTCCTTGCTGAGCTGGAAAAACGGGATGCAAAGGATGCCCTGAACAAAACGCGGGTCGAATACGATCAGGCAACACGTCAGTTCGAGAGACTCCAAAAGCTCGCTGCTGATCGGCTGATACAAGCGGCCCAACTGGATAACGCGAAAGATACGCTGGAGAAGGCAAACATCGCGCTGCAACAGGCCGAACTTGAATTAGAACGAAGCACACTTCGGGCACCGGCAAAGGGTGTGATACTTCGCGAGTACCTGCAATCACGTACCACAATCGCTGCAGGTACACCCATCTACTCGTTCAGGGATATCTCCGGCTCCTGGATTACACAAGTCGAGCTTACCGACAGAAATGCATTCGCGTTTGGACCGGGAACAAAAGCAGTGGCTCGGTTCGCGCCTTATCCAGGTGAGGAATTCGAAGGCGAGCTTACAAAACAAGCCGGCGTTGCGGACGAAAATGATGGCCTGTACACGGTCGAGGTCACAATTGCGACCCATGGCCGAGAACTGCGACCCGGCATGGTGGTTGAGATTGACCTCACTCACCAGTCCGAACAGCCCTACACGATCGTCCCCCTGGATTCACTGGTTGATCTGCGTGGCAACAAAGGCGTGATCTACTTGCTTGATGAGGCAGGAGAAACTGTTGAGGAACGACATGTCCACATCATGACTCATACTGGCGACAGTGTGGCCCTGGTTGAAGCCATAAAGACGGGGCGCAGTATCGTGGTCCGCGGTCAACAGAATCTTCGTGACCATGCGCATGTAGATGTGCTGTAAATTCAACCGTGAGATGACATGCGCCAATTCATAGAATTTGTAGTCACAAATCGACTGTTCACTATCCTGTTCGTGTTCGTGGTAGTTCTGGCCGCATTAACCAACCTGCCAAACCTGCGCGTTTCCCAGCTGCCAACAATAGAGATGCCAACACTGCTTATCGACGCGACCCTGCCCGGCGCATCTGCCAGGGAGATCGAGCAAAGAGTCATCAACCCCATCGAAGAAAGGCTTGAGACAACCCGGAACCTGAACCGTTTTGAGGCAAATATTTCCAACAGCCATGCCATGATAATGATGGAGTACGACCACGGCGTGGATATTGATGACGAGTATGTGGACATCAATTCCAAGTTGAACAACCTGAAA
>Ga0187827_10002265_pt1 | contig 26557 bp, 25 predicted proteins | sample ETNtaG_39_FD_167969 | JGI IMG/M metagenome (GOLD analysis project Ga0187827, IMG submission 167969) | Marine microbial and viral communities from oxygen minimum zone, Eastern Pacific Ocean - ETNP2014_SV_150_PacBio MetaG (Illumina Assembly) | ecosystem: Environmental > Aquatic > Marine > Hypoxic... | reverse complement strand
AGCCTACGGAAACTCCAGAGCCTACGGAAACTCCAGAGCCTACGGAAACTCCAGAGCCTACGGCAACCTCTACACCAATTCCCACTCCAACCCCAAACCCTTACAAAGAGTACTTCATTTACAACGTAAACTTAGGATTAGACGGAGGTGGAATAGAAGGAGAAAAACGTGTCGTAAACCTCTCTGGTGTGGGAGTTGATGGGCTGGATTATTTAAATGATGTTGTATATGTATATCTCCAAACTGAACAAAATGAATTCCCATTAATTTCTACAGTTGATACACTAAAATTTTTGGAACCCGGCACTGACGTTGAAATTAGAGGGTTAGTGGTCAGTGTGTGGACACAGGGGAACAAAAGTACAGCAACCGTCATAAAGGTCGAGAGGAGAAATAAAGTAGGAGTTCCCGACGTTTGGAAGGTGGATCCATATTATGCGGGAGGTAGAGGGCCCAAAAATTATAGGGGATTGGTTGATATTTCCATCAAGGTAAGAAAATATTAGAATACTAAGTAATTTTTTGAAATGAAAATTTTACCAACAGCCAAATATTTATTGATACTGACTTGTTCAATCGCAGTGTTCGGATGTGTTTCCACTAGTGACGTTCAAGCGGTGAGAACGGTCGTATCTGAAGTGGAACCACTCGTTGAAAAAATCGACGAGGCTACTTCAATTGAAAAAATAGAAGCGCTGTCTACAATGGTAGCTGGAGCTGCTCCGTTGATTGAAGCTGCTAATAAAATTGCTTCTAACGCGGTAGAAGCTTCGATCTCGGCTCCACTCCCTCAAATTCAAGAACCAAATAGAGAAACTCTAAAGGAAGTGCTCACTGGTGCTCCTGAATCTTCACGCAGTTGGGCTTCTGGAGATAGTGGATCTTTTGGAACCAATTATGAGAGGGGTGATGGATATTATTTGTATGATTACAGTTGTCGGGATGGTCTGGATTTGAAAAGACAGGGGAAGTTGGCTTCAAGGACTGGCGCTGATGAAATAGATATTAATTTTGTAATATCCCGGAAGATTGACGAAAAATTAATAGTGGATGATTCGGGTGAGTTCAAATTGGGTTGGATTGATTTTAGAGGGGATCGGATGGATTACGGGGATGTTGGCTATAATTTCTACGGTGGTATAGGAGCCAGAGGATCACGCGACACCATTAGCGGCGATATAATCCTTTTCCCTGAGACCGGCTCTCCAGCCGAAAAAGCTGGTGTGAAGGAAGGGGACAGGTTAATAGCTATAGATGGGGAAGATGTCACTGGGATGAGTACGGCTGATTCCGCTGAAAAAATTCGTGGTCCATCTGGTTCTTCGGTAACCCTGACAATCAAACGAGATTCTCGCCAGGAAATGACCAACATAACAGTAATGCGAGAGAAAAACCTTCAGACAAGAGATAAAACTATAGAAACGGGGTTGGATAATTATTGGGTTGTTTATAAGTTACCTGAAAAATCGGGCGACCCTAACTTTTACTGTGCCATATTCGTTACAGTAATCGATAGAGATCTGGGAGGTGAGCCGGTGTTCGTCGACATTAATCCATGGGCTGATATCAGTAAACAAGATACTTGGATCGTTGATTCGGATAACGCGGCCCCATTTTCTCCCGAACAAATAATTGAAGAATTACTTCAGGTGGAAGTTGACGTTGTATCTGACGAACAAAAGGGGCAACAACGGTTGGTTGAAAGGACTTCAAATTTCCAGATCGGTGTAGATGAAGAGGCGACAGGACTCACAGGAAAAGGATGCGTGATTGAGGTTGAGCATAACGACGATGAGCATACACTTGGAATCTCAGATCCTAGTTTAAGTATCGAAGTTGGCGACAAGGTCCTACTTAATCATGAAGCCTTTTCATCCCCTAGTGACGAAGACAGGACCTCATTTACTCTCCAATTTCTAAACGATATGAATACTCCAGTTAACATATTTTGGATTGATTTCGACGGGAATGAAGTTTTGTATTTTAAAAACATCCCACCCGGCAGGAACTCAGCGGTGTTTACCTACATTAACCATCTTTGGGTTATCAGAGATATGGAAGGTGCCTGTGTTGACTCATTCGTCATTGAAAATTATTCAGATCAACACGAAAGTTTCGGCGCCCTAATTCATTCCTATACATCAGTTGTCCCGATCGATGGAGTTAAAGCGGATTCTAATATTCCCCCTCCTGAACGACTCGTGTTGAATGATGAAGTAAAGAGCGATGTAAAAGATGATGTTATTGAACCACCTGTCCCCGACACCGCTGATTTGGAGAATGAAATATCTAGTTTAGACGAACAAATTCTACTACTAAATCAACAGATCGAAGATTTCCCTGAAGAGAACAAAAATATTGAAGACCCTGAATGGGATAACACGCTTATTACTTTGATAGATAACCTGGACTTATTGGATGTTCAAATAAGTGAAGCCGAAAACGTTGTGCTTTCGATGGATGTGTTTATCACTGATCCAAAGGATCCAAACGGTCAAATACAGAATCCAGAATATACGGCTTCCGATAAAGCGCTGGCGGAGTTGTCGATGAAAAAAGTTGGCGTTCAAGAGCAATATGATCGTCATATCCGCACCGAGAAAGCCACTGTGACGAATCCTGAGTTTGAATCTTTAGCAGTTCAACTTACTGAACTTAAAGAAGTTTATAATTCTAAAATTTCTCAACTGAACGAACTTATCGGTTCGTTTGAGCCGCAAGATTATCGTGAGGTAAAAGAAGTTACAGAAAACGATTCAGTCGAAATCCGAGAAAGCACTGCCCCTAGTTCTTCAATAATGCCGGATAGTAATTTGGCTAGAGCCATATCACAAGCTTTAGGTGATGGCGAGCCTGAAGAGTTATTTGAATTATATGTGGGAATATCGAATATAAAAGATCTAACTGGTATCGGGCAATATCCTAACATTCGAATACTCGTTCTGAGTGATAACAAAATCGAAAATGGTTGGGAAGACCTGAAATATCTAACAAAATTGAAGGAACTGAGTATAGAACAAACTGGGTTAAACGATAAAACCTTTAGTTATGTCTCTTCGATAATTTCTGCCGATACGATTAGGACGTTAAGCGTCGGACGCAACAAAATAACTGATGCCACACCACTTGCCGAGTATACGGGTTTAACTGGATTATGGATGGGCGAAACTTATGTTTCTGATGTACGTCCTATTGGCGAACTGAAAAAACTTGGATTTATTTATTTAGCAGACAACGAAATCACAGATATTTCACCTTTAGCTGAATTGCCTAGCCTTTTCCATCTAGACCTTTCGGACAATATGATTGAAGATATATCTCCATTTGTTCATGCGCCTTCCATAGGAATTTTAGAATTGGATAACAATAATATCAGGGACATTACCCCGCTTATTGACCGCGCTGTACAGGGAGGGCGTATGGACTATGGGGTTAATCTACTAGGGAATCCCCTGGACCCAATCACTTCACGAGACGTGATAGACAGGCTTTCAGTGGCTTTTCCACAATTTACAGTCCAGTACCAGAAGCGTTGGTAACAAATTATGTTCAATTTTTCCCGTACACCTACAGCGGTTCCTTTACCTGAAAATTGTCTGCCTGGCAGACCGGTGCCTATCATCACTTCTTCTGTCCATTATGTAAACGGCAACACCATAGTTTCTCCGTTTCCTGCCGGTTTAGAAACGTTCGTTGTTGGCATGGGTTGCTTTTGGGGTGCAGAAAGAATATTTTGGCAGACCCCTGGAGTCTACACGACGGCCGCAGGTTATAGCGGCGGAACCACTCCTAACCCCACATATGAAGAAACTTGCACCGGCATGACAGGGCACGCTGAATCGGTTCTGGTAGTTTTCGATCCTAAAATTTGTAGTATAGAGAATTTATTGAAACTGTTTTGGGAAAATCATGATCCTACCCAGTACATGGGTCAGGGCAATGATATAGGGACCCAGTACCGCAGTGCTATTTACACAAATGGGGAACAACAAAAAGAGGTGTCCGAGCAAAGTCGCTTGCATTATCAAAGTAGGCTCAGTCAGGAAGATTTCGGAGAAATAACTACAGAAATAACTGGGTTACGAGAATTTTACTATGCCGAAGAATATCACCAACAATATTTGGCAAAGATTCCTAACGGTTATTGTAACCACGGGTTTTGCCAGGTGTCTTATGAGGGATAATTTCGTTTCAGGTTAGGTTTAATTTTTCAGTTCTTTGAGTTTAGGTTTTACGCGGTCTTTAAATCTTAACAACGGGGCTTTAAAATTTGGTTGGCGCCGTAGCTCTCTCTGTTTCTCAATTGGCAGGAGAGAAAATTGGTAACATTCTAACGAGCAACATCCGCCAAATTTTTTATAACAGGACTCACATTGAATGAATAAAATATGGCAAGCCTGATTTGCGCAATCTGTGTGATCATCTGACGGTTCATTGCATTGATGGCATCTGCTCAAAACATCTTCAGTTACTCGTTCTCCCATTCTTTTATCAAACACAAAATTTTTACCCTTGAATTTTGATTGAAGTTTTTCTTCTTTAACTTGCCGTATGTATTCTATAATTCCTCCGTGTAATTGATTTACGTCCTGAAATTTGTGGTATTTCAGGTAAGCACTGGCCTTTTCGCACCTGATTCCGCCTGTACAGTAAAGAAGTATTTTTTTATTTTCGGAACCTAGTAAATCGTTTTTTATGGCAGGCAGTATTTCCCTGAACGTGTCTTTATCAGGACGGATAGATTTTTCAAAATATCCTACTTCGCTTTCATAATAGTTTCTTACGTCCACCACAATAGTTCCTTTTTGGTCAATGGCTTCATTGAATTCTCTTGCAGAAAGATACTTTCCTGTGTCCGTTGGGTCGAAGTTTTTTTCATTCAACCCGTCGGCAACTATTTTCGGTTTTAGGCGGACGATAAGTTTTTGAAATGATTTTCCGAATTCGTCTATGGCGATTTTAATTTTAACATCCCTAAATTCAGGTCGTTTCAACAGCGTTTCCAAAAATTCTCCCCAATTTTTTTCAGGGATGCTTAACTGAGCGTTAATACCCTCTTTCGCTATGTAGGTTCGACCCAAAATGGAAAGTGTTTTCCATTCGGCGTAAAGTTCATCCCGTAAAGTTTCTGGACGTTTTAGGTTTAAGTATTTGTAAAATGAGCAGGTCTTACGGTCAAAATTTTCATTTGAAAGTTTCTGCCGTAAGTAATCTCTGCTCTTATCGTTGAATAATTTTTTTTTTGGCATGCCTATATGCCCGTTTATTTTATGAGTTTCTTTTTTGTTTATAGAGGGGTAGGTTCCGTGATATTAACCATCAAATCCTTCTATGGCGTATTTTTTAAGTGCTTCAGGATCCAAATTAACACCAAGGCCTGGGCGTTCGGGGAGGTAAAGGTCCCCGCTCCGTATATCTAGGGGTTCGTCAATAAAACTATTGTAGTTACTTAGATCATATCGGCTGGTTTCCAGTTTATAAAAATTCGGTACCGTCATCATAACCTGTGCGCCGGCCATAACATTAATGGGACCACTCGCGTCATGGGGCGAAATTGGAACATAATAAGATTCGGCTAATGTCGCTATTTTCTTTAATTCTGAAATTCCGCCGGTCCATGTGACATCAGGCATTATAAAATCGGCTAGTTCGTTTTCAAAAACGTTTATAAATTCCCAACGGGTAAACAACCTTTCGCCTACGGATATTTTTGCATTGGTTTTTTCACGCACCTGTTTTAGCGCATGATTACTTTCAACTGGAACTGGTTCTTCAAACCAGAAAATGTCGAATTCCTCTAATCCCCTGCATAAGTCTATAGCCGTAGGTACGTTGTATTTGCCGTGTGCATCTATTAATATTTCGATACTTGGGCCAACCGCATCGCGCACTGCACCAGTTATTTCCCACGCCAATTCCATGCCAGCTCGGGTAATTTGCCCATCTATATAGTGAGCATTACCTTCCGGTATGGAATGCATCATCGGGTCGAATTTGAATGCCCGGTGTCCTGAAGCTACCAATTCTTTGGCATCTGCAATGGCTATTTCTACATCCCCGCCCGGATTGGGTGGGTGAGTGTAAAGTCCTATTTTGTCTCTTACGGGTCCTCCAAGTAACATATAAATGGGGAGCCCTAGGGCTTTGCCACGTATGTCCCACAGGGCTATATCGATGGCACTCGCTGTCGCACTTACCGCCCCACGAGTCCCAACATATGTTAACGAACGAATATTATCGTTCCATATCCGTTCTATGTGAGATGCATCGCGTCCAACTAGTGTAGTACCAACCTCGCGAATCATTCCCGCCACGGCTCTGTTTCCAACTGGCCCAGGGTAAGTAGTCACCTCGCCCCATCCTGTTATTCCTTCATCGGTATCTACCTGGACAAAAAGAAGTTCACGTTTCACATCATCTGATGGTTTATCGGCGGGTCTCTCTGTCCAAGGTACCTGAATTATCCATGGTTTTATTGAAGTAATTTTCAAGTTTTTCTCCTCACCTTTGGGTTACTAAAACTTACACTGTTTAATGAATTGCTCTTTTATGTCACGAAAGCATTATATCGATTTACTTGATGACGCGAATCCTCCGCCCACACAACGCGCCTGGGAAATGTAAGAAAACATTACGGTGTTACGGTATCTCCCTGTTCGATCCCTTCATTTTGGATGTCTCCAATCAATCGAGTATGGCAGGCGTCATTCAGTGAAACGATGCTCCAACCACTAGGTCCAAAATTGAACCGGGAAATTGAACAATTCAGAATTTGAGTGCGTCTTATGAAATTTGAATCACAGCCTGTAATGAAGTGAAAAATGCAACGCATGGTGATTCCGTGGGTGATTATTGCAATTTTATGAATTCCACCGCGTTCTAACCATTCATCGTTGTCAATGAACTCTTCTTCTATCCATTGAGAGGCTCTTCGCTCAACCTGCCGTTCAGATTCCCCGTCTGCTGGTTGGAACCATTTTCCCTTCTCGCCAGAAAGTATTTTGACATCGGGTGTTATAACCTCGTTAGCCATTTTTCCTCGCCATGCCGGAATTTGTCTTTCTATAATTGCGTCGACTATTTCAAAAGAGTTATTTGGTAAATTCATTCCTTTCAGCATTCCTTCTGTGGTTTCGACGGCCCGTTTGAGAGAAGAGGAATAAATTCGGTCAAAAATTATGTTTGATTCACCTAATCGACTTCCAAGGGCTAGTGCTTGTTTGTGCCCCCGTGGAGTCATGGGTGCGTCGAAATTTCGGCCTGCTGCAATACCTGGAACAATGTTAGTTTCTGATTCACCGTGACGAATAAAATAAAATTGAAATTCATTGCCTTTGTGTTTCATTCTTCAGTCCCCGAAACTTTCTTATGCTTTAGATTAAAATTTGGCTTTGATGACATTAGAAATTAATACCACAAATTTTTATCAACAATGTTTGTCAATTTACGTTTGGAGGTAAACCTACTCAAATTTTCTTTTAAAATATCAATGGTCCTTTCATCCAACATTTTTTTCTCGGCGTTTCCAGCAATATGTGGGGTGATTATTAGATTTGGTATGTCCCATAAAGGGCTATTGGCTGGGAGAGGTTCGGGCCAAACCGTATCTAATGCTGCTCCAGATATCTGTTTTTCTTTCAGGGCTTTCACTAACGCATTTTCATTAAACAGGCGTCCTCGCGACGTAACAATCAAGTACGATGTTGATTTCATAAGTTCAAATTCTTCCGACCCAATCATTTCACTATTTTTGGGGGAATAAGGGGCTGTCACCACGACGTAATCACTCAGTTCCAATAAATCAGGTAAGTGATCGTATCCCATAACGGATTTAACTGCTTTGTCTGGGTCAACTGGATTGATATCCAACCCCAGGACATTCATTCCCAACAACTTGCACCTCCATGCGATTTCTTTACCTGACTTGCCATAGCCAATTATCCCTACAGTTTTATCCCCCAAGTATTGGACTTTATCTAATCCACCCGCTTGGTTCCACTTTTTATTTGCTTTATCCTTAAAAAAAATTGGCAATTGACGAGATAAAGCTAACATTAAAGCGAGGGCGTGTTCCCCGATGATGGGAGCTCCCGCACCACGGGAATTCGTTATAATGACTTTGGATTCCGAAAGTTCAGGTATATTTTCGAAAAGTCCTTCCATACCGGCGTCAGGAGTTTGAATCCATTTTAATTTTTTACCAGCTGATAACTGATCAGAATTTATGTATCCAAAAACGGCGTCAGAATCACCTATTTGATTAGTTACAATTTTTTCGGTATAAGCCTCGATAAATTCTATGTCATGAAATATTTTGTTCAGCTCTTGGACATAAGGTTTACAGAATGGTTCTAGCAATAATACTTTCACTTCGTTTTAAAACTCCCTAATGTTAAATTAACCTGTTTATGCGCTCACTTTCTTCTACCAGTAGATCTCCTGATTCTGCAGAAAATGGGCTTGTAGTAGTGCCATAATAACGCCTGAATTTTTTCATATTAACTATATCCTCAATAGGTGTTGAATCGATCATATTATAAGGGGCCCGTGTCGATATATACCCTACGTAATCGTCACAATAACTGACCACCATTATAGGTGAATCAGAACTGTTTTTTATTTCACTCCCGAGTTCATTAAATAATTCGCCAGGGTGTGCAGATATTCTTATGTCTCCTATTCGCAGAGCTTTAATGGTAATTTCAATCCCAGGATTAGTTTGATTTTTGGCTAATCTTAATTCGTTGGTACCGTTACCATATAACTCTGGGTGCATTTCCGCTGCCATTGCCGTGTTAGTACCGTTTTTCCATGTCGAGCCAGTGTATTCTCCCAATTTTTGCTTTAGCGCTACATGATTTCGTTCGGCTTCGTCTACGGTCCATTTGACTTTTCTGCGAGGTAAGGTGATTTTTGATGTCAATGATTTAATATATGGGGTGTTAATTTCTTTACTATCATGAGAAATTTCCAAAGATTTCTTCGCCAGCATGGTACCAAATTCATGTGTATCGTCGTGCGAATGAAAGTGATTAGAATTGTCATTGCCAAACCACCAGTCAAAAGGATGAATATCTCCGGCTGCCCCCTGTAAAAAAAGAGCAACTGTGCCTGGATGAGAGACTTCCATTGAAGCCGATAATTCTCCTGAGAAATCCCCTGACCAAGTTAAATATTGACCCCCGTCTGATACTCCGTGACAGGCAAAATTAATTATTTTTGCTAAAGGAGAATTATCACTATTTTCCACACTTAAAACCATCAGTTCCGTATCTATGTCAGAGTTAGGGTATTGTCGGTTGACCGTCCATCCGGGAAAGTCACCTGTACCATATTTCAAAGTAACCGGTCTGATACTTTCTAGGGCAGTACGAACTGTACCAGCTACGACATCGCCAAGAATTTCCGAATAAGTTTGCAACTCTACAGGTAAGCGCGTTAGAAAATCGGGAGCGGTGTGATTGTGGGTAGAATTTACTATTATATTGGAACTGGGTATTCCTGATATTGTTATTATTTTTTTCTCTAAGCTAGTCCATACAGATTTGCACATTCCACATATATCCAAAGAAATAAACGCAAACAAATTGTTTCGAGCTCCTATAACAACAGTTCTGGCAAAAAGGTCCCTGTGTATACCAGTTGAACGGCCTTTCCGTAATCCCCAGGCACCCATGTGATATCCGACGGGTGGTGTAATTACAGCTTTACCTACTCCACCTACAAAAGTTTTCATGGTAAAAAAAACCGCTTGTGATGCGAGTTGCGGGTCATTCCCAATTTTTAAAGGTGCCTCCACTTGTTTGTTTTGCCATTTGAATTTGTACTCCGTCTGGGTCATAACAGTTTGAAATTGTCCGGCCTGATTGTTGGTTTTCATTTGGCTCAAATAGGAAGTCCACACCGCCAAGAAATTTTATTTCGTTAGTTGAAGTTACAGGGTCGTCTACTGTAAATGCAATGTGATCTATTCCAGTTACTTGCCCAGGCTTTTTTTCATGTAGTTCGACGCGTACTGGATTTTCTTTATCTTCGTTAAAAAGAAAGACCGTTTTACCATCATCGATTGTACCCTCTATACTCAATCCAAATTTCCGGTAAAATTCTATAGATTTCTTTAGATCATCTACCACTATGTCCAAATGATTAAGCCCTAATAATTTCATAATATTTCTCCGTGAATACTAAAGGTTTGGTGAAATTTTTGTTTACATACTGCTCTGTTTATAAGAGGTAAGAATACATTTAATTTAAATGTTTCGTAATTAATAAGATCACCTACTCCATCCAAAATGGTTGGGTCCATAATTTCTGTCCTGTTTTGGAATTAAGGATTTCACACCTTATATACAGGTCTTTTTTACTGGGAATGTATTTTGAAGAAACTCCCTTTTCGACGTGAAGAACGGTGCCATTTACACCTATGAAAGAAGTTATAAAATTTGACTGATGGTTATCCCGTTTTTCATTAGGTTGTTTTGTGGCTGACTCATCTATTTCAAGACGGATTTGCTTTTTGTTTAGGACAAGTTCCCCGAGCTCAACTCCGGTTGACGCGTAATAATTCCCTTGGGACATAGCTTGTAAGATCGAATTTTTTGACAATTGGTTAACTTGAACTTGTATCCAACCCCTGCCTGGGTTGGATAAATCAGGACCGATTTCATGGTAATTATGAGAATCATCTACGGCAAGTCCCAATATTTTTTTACCTCTTGTGAGGAGTTGATCCCAAATGTTTGACACACTAGGCCTCTCTAAATCTCCTTCACTGTTGGATAGGTGATGACCGTTATAAACCTCTATGAATCTATAACCACTGACTTTCGCTAATTGACTATATCCGAAAGCCCATTTGTAGTTGGGATGATTTATGGATGCAAGCCCTCCTGCGGAAACAATTCTCTGGACATTTTCAGAAAGGGCGGTTACTACGTCATTAGATACCGAAGGCTTTACTAACTCGTTGATGCCATATCCGTTAACATGCACTGGAGTTTTTCCTGCCGCTGATGTCACTTCTTCACCGGGGATTAAAAGAGGCCATTTTTTTTGATTGCTATCGTTGAGTATTGTTAAGTGGTTATGGTCTGAAATACAAAGAAAATCATAGCCATTTGAGCGGTACCATTCAGCCACATGAGAAGGGGATGCATCACCATCACTATTTGTAGTATGAGTGTGCAGGTTTCCTTTGTACCATTTTGACGTCAAGTCTGTAACCAATTTTTAATCTAATTTTCAAATCATGAAATTCAAATTATAATGAATTGGTAACATTAGTGGAATTTAGTTAGGGTTTTTGTTTCCTAACTAATTACTATTTTCACGGACATTTAATTCACTATGTGAAGTAATGAGGGAAATTTGAGGTAATAATGTCTATATCGATTCGTATGTATGAAACTGGGCCTCCCGAGGTAATGAAGGCCGAAGACGTTCAGGTCGAGAAACCTGAAGCGGGAGAGATTCATATCAGGCACACTGCGATAGGATTAAATTTTATCGATGTTTATTATCGCAAGGGCTTATATCCACTAGAAGAATTTCCAGTGACTATAGGCATGGAAGGAGCTGGAGTTGTTGAATCTGTAGGTGGCGGGATCAGTAACGTGAATATTGGTGACCGAGTAGCCTATCCCATGTCCTTAGGAGCCTACTCAGAAGAACGTATTATTTCTGCTAACCAGGTAATAAAAATACCACCATCGATAGATGATTCGACGGCAGCAGCGATAATGTTAAAAGGTCTTACTGCACACTATCTTCTTCGGAGAACGTACCAAGTAAAACCCGGGGACAATATTTTGGTTTATGCGGCAGCCGGTGGCGTAGGTTTGATTTTATGCCAATGGGCAAAACATTTAGGAGCAAAGGTTATTGCATGTGTCGGGTCTCCTGAAAAAGCTGAATTAGCCATGAGCAACGGTTGTGAACACACCATACTTTATCGCAATGAAAACATACCAAAAAAAGTTGATGAATTTACTGGTGGAGATGGCGTTGACGTTGTGTACGATTCTGTAGGCCCCGCCACTTTGGAAGGTTCGCTAGACTCATTGAAACCTTTTGGATTGTTGGTCAGTTATGGAAATTCTTCCGGACCCATCGTGAACTTTAATCCCGCCATTTTATCGACTAAGGGATCTCTTTATTTGACTAGACCAAGTCTTGCAACGCATGTAGCAAAACGGTCGATGTTTGAGGAAGGAACCAAGGAATTGTTTGATGTCATAAACAACGGGTACGTAAATATAAAAATAGGACAAACATATTTATTAGAAGAGATAACCCGCGCACATCACGACTTGGAAACGAGAAATACAATTGGTTCGACTGTTCTGCTGCCGAATGGTTAACTAACGAAACAGGAAAAAAAATTTAATCAAGATTGGCACATTTTTCACAGATGCTGTTGGGTATTACACCAACCTTCATCAATACCTCGAATATTTTGCAGCCTATACAATACCCAAAAACTCCTTCAAGCGCTGCAGCGAAAATCAGAATACCTAGAGTAACGTACGCAGCCGTTGTTAGTTGAAAAGCGAACTCTAAAATACATGCCACTATACTGACTACTATTCCTATCGTTGCAGCAAATCTTTTTGGTGGGCCGGGGATGGGTTTGTAAGGTAGTTTAAAAATAGGAACAATCACCTTCAAAGATAACATGGCGAGGGGGCTCAACCTAGGTCCTGCCAAAACTCTCGCGATAAATCCGTAAGCTATAAATAACATTATCCAGGGTAAATCAAAAATTATTGTTATGGACGATAGAACCACGACACAGATGGCGACGCTCCTCACCACACTAGAGTTAACCGGATGCGGAAAGGTAAAGAAGTCATTATTTCCAGAACTATTTGCCATTAGTTTTTCCCTTTTTGTAATACCGAAATTCAATTAATTGTGAAAAGGAGATTTATCTTCCCTAAATATTAAACCTATAACATTCTTATTAAAATTGATCTTACAGTATAGTAGAAACACAGTTTCGACGCACGCTCCATAACTTTACCGTCTTCTTTCATTTTTTTTGAAAAATTCTATTTTTTTAATGAAAATGGTAATACTTTTTATGAGAATGAGTAATCAATCGGTTCAATATAAATAACGAATCAGTTTTTTGGTTTCGAGCCTATCTAAAATCAAAATAAAGGACTATAGTTTCCGAACTAACATCAGTCCGTCCCGTACGGTTAAAAGAACGTTATTAACCCTTGTGTCGCGGGTTACTTTTTTATTTAATTTGTCGATGGCAATTGTGTCATCATCGATAGGATTTAGTACTTTGCCGCTCCAGAGGACATTGTCAATTACTATCAAACCACTGCTGGATAATAATGGTAAAACCTTTTCATAATAAGCAACGTAATTTTGTTTATCGGCATCAATAAAAACCATATCGAATTCTGGATTGAGACTGTCTATGGTTTGTATGGCCGGTCCTAGGCGTAGATCTATCCTTTGACCAGCTGGATGTTGGTTCCAATATTTTTGAGCGAGCGAAGTTGATTTTTTATCTATATCGCACGTTATCAACTCCCCATCCTCTGGTAAAGCCATAGCCATCATCAGCGATGAGTATCCAACAAAAGTGCCTATTTCAAGAATCCGTTTGGAATTAGTAGCAAAAACTAATGTGTTCAACAAGTTGCCAACGGTTGTTCCTGACATCATCATCGGTGAATCCATTGTACGATTAGTTTCTTCCGCCAGTTTTTGTAAAAGCTCACCATGATCATGATATTGAGTGTGATTGACGGCATACGTTTCCAGTTGTTCTGATACCAAAGTAAGCATTTGTTCGTTCTCCTTTTTTTTATATTCAGGATATCAAGTTCAGTTATCGTGAAGCATCCTCATATCCTCGAATCAAACAACGTAATCAATATAGAATTTTTTATATCAACCTACCGGAGAAATGTCTCTTTACTTGGTAAATAGCCCTTGAAACAAGAGTTTATTTAGATACCATGTTTTCACGACCAACAAAGTGAATGGCTTGTCAACAAGTAGAACTGGGTAGGGAATATGCCTAATTTTGAGACGGATAAATTACGAAACGTTGTTTTGGTAGGTCATACCGGAGTAGGTAAAACCTCTCTTAGTGACAGCCTGGCTTTCGCGTCGGGAACAACAACGCGACAAGGCATGGTGGACGAAAAAACAAGTTTGTCCGATTATGAACCTGAGGAACAAGAAAGAGGTTCTTCGGTTCAATTATCGTTAGTCCCGTGCACTTGGAAAGCTCACGGAATCAACCTGTTGGACACACCTGGTTATTCAGATTTCAAAGGTGATATGATTTCTGCGTTGAGTGTTGCTGATTCAATGATAGCCGTCGTTTCAGCTACTTCCGGAATACAGGTTGGAACATCTTATGCATGGGCCTTATCAAAGGAATTTGTTAAATCACGTTTTGTAGTAATCAACAAAGTAGATGGAGAAAACGTTGATTTTAATGATATCTGTGGACAAATTAAAGAAAGTTGGGGCAGAGAATGTGTGCCTATAACCATTCCAGATATTTCTTCTGGGGAATTCCAAGGTGTAGTGAACATACTACAAAACCCTGATGTTGATTCTGAAACCTATGAATATCTGATTGAACTCGTTGCAGAATCGGATGAAGAGCTTATGGAGAAATATCTTGAAGAGGGTTCACTTACTGAAGAGGAGATTCTAAAGGGTTTAAAGAATAATGTTATATCCGGCGATATAGTTCCGGTTTTTGCTACTGCGGCAACGACTGGAGTTGGTGTGCCTGAGCTGTTGGACGCCATAACCTCACTGTTTCCTTCTCCGGAAGAAATTGATTCAAAAAACATCCCCGAAGATAGTCATGTCAATTATATATTTAAGACATCGGCTGACCCTTATGTCGGGAAAATTTCTTATTTCAGAGTGTTTGGAAAACCGTTGTCTTCAAATATGCAACTTGTCAATAACAGTGTTAATGAAACGGAAAAAATCGGTCAACTTTACTCTCCTTGTGGAAAAGACAACGAACCCGTCGAAACGTTACCTACGGGTTCTATAGGTGTGATAACCAAGTTGGCCCACTCAAACACTTTCGATACTCTTTGTAACCAAGGTAACGACTTTAGCTTACCCAAAACGGAATTACCTACTCCGATTTATTCTGTTGCTGTATCACCAGCCACTCAGGCCGATCTTGATAAAATGACTGATTCGATATCCAGAATAGTAGCGGAAGATCCAACCCTTATTCTTGACCGGAATAACGATACCGGACAAACTATATTGCGCGGTATGGGCGAGATTCATATTAAATTAGCGATGGATCGTGTTAAGAGAAAATTTGAGGTAAGCCTAAAAACTTCTCTTCCAAAAATTTCCTATAGGGAAACAATAATGGGCCAGGCAACTGTTGATTACAAACATAAAAAACAGAGTGGAGGTAGCGGTCAATACGGTCATGTGGTTATGAAAATTTCCCCTTCTAAACCTGGTGGAGGTATAAATTTTTCGTCAAAAGTGGTTGGTGGTAATGTGCCAAGGGAGTACATTCCTGCTGTCGAAAAAGGTGTTCGTAATGTCGCAAATGGTGGTATTTTAGCCGGATTTCCGGTTGTTGATGTCGACGTTGTTCTAATGGACGGATCTTCTCATTCGGTCGATTCCTCAGGCATGGCCTTTGAAATAGCGGGATCCATGGGTTTTAGGGAGGGGGTAAGGGATGCGAAGCCCGTTTTATTGGAGCCAATCACGAAAATAAGTGTTTTGATCCCCGACGATAGTGTGGGTGATGTAACTTCAGATTTAAACCAGAGACGTGGCCGTATTACAGGTATGTTGCCGCAAGGTATAGGTTTGACATCTATTACCGCTGAAATTCCTGAATCCGCTATCCAGACGTATGCTGTAGATCTGAGATCTATTACTCAGGACAGGGGCGATTTTTCTTACATTTTTGACCATTATGATCCCGTTCCCCCAAATGACACAGCAAATATCATAGCTAAAGTTGGTAAGGAATAATTACCTGAACCACGAATTATAGTTGGTTATAGATTTACAGTCATCGTTTGTCCGGATTCCGCCGACTTGTACATAGCTTCAATTATAGCTGTGTTTATTAGACCGTCTTCTGCTGGGAATTCTGGGTCTTTTCCGGTTAGAACACATTCCGAGAATTCATCGAACTGAACTACAAATCTGTATGGCGCTGGAGTTGAAATAATCTTTTCGTCTCGACTGTCACGACCTTCACCTTTTTTAATTATGATGGGTCCTGAATCATCAAACATTCCGGGTATTTCTATCCGACCTTTGGATCCGTCTATCGAGATCTGGCATCGGAAAGGTTGTTCGAAACTAGAAGATATATTTGCTATTGTGCCACTATCAAATTCCATTATTCCAGAGAATGTGGTGTCTACTCCCCAATTACCTGAATCATAAGCTACTCCATGAACTCTAACGGGTTCTTCCATCATAACGAAACGAGCTGCATACACGGCATAGCATCCCATGAACCACAAAGATCCACCTGCCAACTCACGTGAAAAAGAGATTTTCCCTTCAGGGTCGCTTGCTGTTGAGCAGAGTGATGCGTCAATTGTTGATACTCTTCCTATCTCACCCTTACTAATTAGATCTCTTGCTTTTCTAAGATGTGGATTCCATCGATGGGTAAATCCTTCTACGAGTATTACGTTATTAGCGTTTGCAGCGTCAATCATCCGTTGGCATTCTTCGGCTGTCACGGCAAGTGGCTTTTCGCAAAGAATGTGTTTGCCAGCTTCCGCAGCCATTATTGTCCAGTCACAATGCATACTGTTCGGCAGTGAGTTGACTACTGCGTCCATATCAGGATCTTTAAGTTGTTCCTCGTAGGAGCCATACCAGCGTTCGATTGAATGCTCTTTAGCAGTAGATTCGGCTTTTATAGGATCTCGGGATGAAACGGAAACGATTTCAGAATTTTTTGACTCTCGAGACGCTGGTAGATGGGCGCTCAACCCTATCGAAGCTGTGGACATTAATCCGTAACGAACAATGTTTTTTGACATGTCTTATCTCCAGGGTTTAATCACTATCGGTGTTTATAAGTATATGGATAGTATAGAACTTAGGCGATTGTCAGTGTAAATGTTAGAGGTGATAAGATACATTGTTTCCCTAATGTATAATCTTTACACACCTATAAAGGAGTTGAATATGAAAATTGAAATAACCACGCCCCCGTTAAAGGAAATGGAAGACAAAGGAGTTATGTCCTGGTCTATTTGGGAAAAAGAAGTGTCGAGATTTGATGCGTTTTATGATGAAACTGAGCAGTGCTTTTTACTTCAGGGCAAAGTAGTGGTTGAAACTAAAGACGGTTCGGTTACTTTTGGTAAAGGTGACTTTGTAACGTTGCCCAAAGGACTAGAATGCGTTTGGGATATCAAGGAGCCGGTACGGAAGCATTACCAATATATTTAGGCCCCCCACAGTATCAGATTGTTGAATTTCTTTGAATGACATTGTGATGAGTATCCGTTAATCAATTATCCGATAGAAATTGAAGTACGTTATTTTGACAAGCTTTATCACTAACCTATGTGCCTTTTGTGGCAATCAAGTTAATAATATTGTAGAATTCTCCCCCATTACGTACAGTAGTCAAGAATGTTATTTGGGGGTAAAAATTGCGTATAGGTCAAGGAGAATTTTCGTATAAATGGATAGATAATTGGGCTAAATTATCAAAATCTAGTGGCTGGGCGCACCATGGAATGTGTGTTACTTCAAATGGAAATATTGTTGCGATCCATCCAGCCGAACCCATGGTAATGGTATTCGATAAGGATGGCGAGATGGTAGATTCTTTTTTGGTACCTATACGTGAAGGCCATCAATTAGCTCTTTCTTCCAACAGCGGGGAACAGCGTTTATGGATTGCAGACCCCGGTAGGAAGAATATCAATGTGGATGGAGTTTATGATCCAATACCGGGTGAGTTGGGTGGGCAGGTCATTTCCGTCTCTTTCGACGGTGAAGTTAAGCAAATTATTACCGAACCAGCCCATGCTGCTTATAAAGACGGAACATTTGCCCCAACCTCCGTTACAGTATTCGAAAAATCCAGCGGTGGTAATGGGGATGTATGGATCGCCGATGGATACGGTGAAAGTTACGTCCACAGGTTAAGTTCTTCCGGAGAACTTATAGGATCGATAAGTGGAGATGAAGGACAGGCTGGTAGATTCGATTGCCCTCATGGGGTGTGGATTGATTATCGTAAATCTAACCCGGAATTGTATGTTGCAGATAGATCTAACAAAAGAGTTCAAGTTTATGATCTGGAAGGTTCATTTGTACGTTCGTTTGGATCGGATGTGCTAAACAGTCCAAGTGCTTTTGCAATTGACGGATCACATATGATTGTTGCCGAATTACGGGCTCGTCTCGCAGTATTCGACCTAGAAGACGCTTTTGTTACGTACATAGGTGAGAATGAATCTATTTCCAGGGTAGATCGTAACAGCCCAGAAGATGTTCCAGGATGGCCTAATAATATTGACGAGAACGGTAATGCTGTTCGTTCTAGAATATTGGAGCCAGGGAAGTTCAATAGTCCTCATGGTATAGCGACAGATCCATCAGGAAACATCTATTCGGGTGAATGGTTGATAGGTGGTCGATACACCAAATTAGAAAAATTCAAATAAATTTGGAAATTAACTTTTAAGGAGTAAAAATATGAAAGCAGTAGTCTATAAGGAACCTTTTAAGGTAGCTGTGGAAAATGTGGATGATCCAAAGATCAATCATCCAAATGATGCAATAGTTAGGATTACATCATCCTGTATTTGTGGATCAGATCTGCATATGTACGAAGGTAGAACCGCCGCAGAGCCAGGTATAGTGTTTGGACATGAAAATATGGGAGTAATCGAGGAAATAGGATCTGCTGTAAAAGACAGGAAAGTCGGAGACAGGGTTGTAATGCCGTTCAACGTAGCCTGCGGTTTTTGTAAAAACTGTTTAGGAGGATTTACTGGATTTTGTACTACGGTCAACCCAGGCTTTGCAGGGGGCGCTTATGGGTATGTTGCAATGGGACCGTGGGTTGGAGGCCAGGCGGAATATTTACAGGTTCCATTTGCGGATTTTAATTGTTTGCCCTTACCAAAAGGAAACCAAAATGAAGCAGATTTTTCTTTATTGGCTGATATATTTCCAACGGGATACCACGGAGCGCATCTTGCAGACGTAAAACCTGGTGAGAGCGTTGCGGTTTTTGGAGCAGGTCCTGTAGGTTTAATGGCGGCATATAGCTGTACCATAAGAGGTGCTGCGGAAGTCTATTCAATAGATCATGTAAAAGAACGACTAGACAAAGCTGCCGGATTTGGAGCCATTCCCATTAATTATGACGACGCGGACCCTGTCGAACAGATTAAAAGTCGAAGGTCTGGGAGCGGAGTGGATAAAGCTATAGATGCTGTAGGTTACCAGGCTACAAGTGCTGGATCTTCAGCTGCTGGAGGTGAACAGGATGAAGTACCTAATATTGTATTAAACCAATTGATCGACGTCGTTAATCCTACTGGCGCCCTTGGAATTCCTGGTTTATATGTACCTTCTGATCCAGGAGGAGTTGATGAAAATGCTAAACGTGGAGCTCTTTCCATAAACTTCGGGAGATTATTTGAAAAAGGACTCAGGTTGGGCACCGGTCAATGCAATGTGAAAAGTTATAACGCTTACTTACGCGACCTGATTATAGCTGGTAGAGCTGAACCCAGCTTTGTAGTGTCTCATGAAGTTTCATTGGATGAAGCGCCCGAAGCCTACGTAAAATTTGACCGTAGAGAGGATGGATACACCAAGGTGATTTTACATCCGTAGAAGTTTGGACGACTACTATATGAAGATTGCAGACGTAATTGTAATATTGGGGTAGTTTTTTTAATATGACTCAGCAAATACATAATCGCAACGAATTTAAGGGTAAAATCGCTTTGATCACTGGCGGGTCAAAGGGAATAGGCTACGCTACTGCAAAGAAACTGTCAGCTCTTGGGGCGATAGTTATCATAACAGGGAGAAACGTTAAGGATCTTGAATCCAGTTCAAAAGATATAACTCAGGTCGGATCTGAATGTTTTTTTTATTCTTGCGAACTGGGGAACCTTTCAGAAGTGGAAAATCTTATAAATGACGTAACGGAAAAATTCGGTTATATTGACATACTGGTTAACAATGCAGCTATTTCTCATCTCAACGAAGTGGTCAATGTATCGTCAGAGGAGTTTAATGAGACGATGCGTGTTAATTTGTTAGCTCCCATAATCCTTACCAAGGCGTTTGTTCCAAAGATGATCGAAAATGGACATGGGAAGATAGTTAATGTTTCGTCAAGGGCTGGGACTAAGGCTGAACTTAAACACACTACGTACTCTGCGTCAAAAGCAGGTTTGGATCTTTTGACAAAGACTTCGGCCCTCGAGCTTGCCAGTAAAAATATACAGGTTAATGGTATAGCTCCTACGGTAATACTGACTGCTATGGCAGAAAAATATTGGCCTCCCGGACCTGTCACTGATCAGAAGCTTTCCAAAATACCGACGGGACGTTTCGGTCTTCCAGAGGAAGTTGCCGATGTAATAGTTTTTTTGTGCTCCCAGGCGTCCAGCTATGTGAACGGTGTGATTTTACCCATTGATGGAGGAGAGTCGGCTTAATTATGAAAGCGGCCGTCCTTCAAGGAAAAAGATCTCTTGAAATAAAAGAAATCCCAGATCCCGGGTCTCCGGGCCCTAATTATTTGAGGGTTAAAATAATTTCGGTTGGCATTTGTGGCAGTGATGTCCATTATTACACTGAGGGCAGAATAGGCGATTTTGTCGTCAAAAATCCCATGATTCTCGGGCATGAAGCATGTGGTTCTGTTGAAGAAATAGGGAAAGGTGTTCATGGGTTTCAGATTGGGGATCTAGTTGCATTAGAACCTGGTGTTCCATGCAATTCGTGCCAACATTGTTTTACAGGAATGTATAACTTGTGTAAGAAAATGCGTTTTTGGGCCACCCCTCCTGTAGATGGGGCATTAACGGAATATGTATTGCATCCTGCTTCGTTTACATATAAACTACCTGACGATTTGGACCCATCTGTTGGTCCCCTGATAGAGCCGTTATCCGTTGCTGTACATGCGGCGAGGAAGACCCGTGTTGAAACGGGAGATATAGTATTTGTTAATGGATCGGGTACGGTTGGATGTCTTGTTTCAGTAGTATCAAAAATGGCTGGAGCCCATAAGGTGATTTCGAGCGATAATAATGATAATCGTCTTGAATTGGCACGTTCCATGGGTGTCGATAAGACTATAAATATTGAGTCCGAAAATTTACAATCCGAAGTTTTTAAATATACAGACGGTATGGGCGTTAATATTGCCTTTGAGTGTTCGGGAAACAATAAGGCGCTGAACGAGTTGGTATCAACAGCAGGGCCCGGAGCGAAAATAGCTTTAATTGGTATGGGTAATGAGCACTCTCCCCTGGACACCGTCAAGGCTATGTCGAAGGAACTGGAGATTTATTCGATATTCAGATATGCGAATGCCTATAAGAAGGCCATATCAATAGCTGGAGGCAGTGGTTTTAATATAACCCAGTTGGTGACAGACAGGTTCGAAATAGATCAAGTTGCTGAAGCTTTTGATTATGCCGTTAGTCCCGATTCTAGAACTTGTAAGATATTCATTGATTTATAAAAAATGTAGCGAACTTTTACTTTATTAAAGATGCTGAAAAATGTTAATACATCCGATGTTTTATCTGCCATGGAAATGGGTTGTATTACTATGTCAAATGTTTTTAACCCGAACGACAATAATGTGCCATATTTTGCTTCAGAGGTTCTTCCTAATCCTCAATTAGGTTTTAGTGAAAAACATTCAGAATCACATGTTCCAGGAAGGCATTTAAATGCTCTTTTAAATACTGAAAATGTCACTGGTTTAAAAATAAAAAACGACACTATACTTAATCATAAAAATGCGGCTTTTTATTCCTATTCCGGAGTATTACCATTCCCCCTCAATAGGGCTAAAACCGGTGGAGACCTCGTAAATTTTAACGAACATAATTTTAGAGAAGGATTTCACGCCCTCTACCCGTTAATAAAGTATCGTAAGTCTACCGAAGCTATGGAAATCGCCAAAAAAAGTATTTCTGCTATTTTTGATTTATGGGATCTGGATAACGGTTGGGATTATGAAACGTTATCTGCCGCACACGACCTCACGTTTGTTCCGGGGGAACATACCTTTATTACTGGATTGGGAAGGGCAATAGGGCCCCTAGTGAAATTATATGATTATACTAACTATGAACCAGCGATCGAGCTTGCTGAAATGCTTGTTGAGAAAGCGACAAAAGAATTTTTTTCACAGGACGGATCGTATGATCCAGAAACGTTTGGTACGCATACTCATTCGACGACTTGCGTGATGTCATCCTTGGCACAATTTGCCGATCTAAAAAATGATTCATCACTACTCAAGACGGTCAAAATTTTTTATGATAACGGTCTTTGGGAAATTAGAGATCAAATAGGCTGGGTAATAGAGAATAGTGGTCCCAGCAGTGAGCCAGATAGAGGAGAATGCAATAACACCGGAGATATAGTAGAAACAGCACTTATTCTTGGTAAAAACGGTTATACAGAATATTTTGAAGATGCTGAAAGGATTTTACGTTGTCACCTTCTCCCGTCTCAGTTAAGAGACAATTCGTTTATCCCAGAAACACCAAAAAACCATGAAATTGACGGTCTTAATAATGTGGCTGAACGGCATTTGGGAGCGTTCGGATTTCCTGCTCCCTATGGGCATTGGCCCGTCGATCAAATTCTAGATTCCGACCGCCCGACACATCCTTGGTTTTCGAGAGATAGAATCAGTTTTAATATGGATATAGTTGGGGGTACCGTAGCTTCGTTATGTGAGGTTGTTAGAAACATTGTTTTAGAATACGATTCCCACTATCAAGTAAATCTTTTTTTTAATTCATCAAAAAAGATGGTTGGCCCTGGTTTGTTTATTAATGATATGGGCAACAACGTAAAATTAAAGGTTGTAAAACCTAAGGATATATGGGTGAGAATCCCGTCTTGGGCCACGAATTTACCAATTGAAGTTACTGGAACGGTTGGGCACGTGATAGATGATGAATTCATTAAAATTTCCGAAACGAAACCCGACCAAGAGGTTGATATAAAATTTCAGTTACCAAGAAGAGAAATTATTTTGAATCATAGGAAAAGAAAAATCAATGTCACATTAATGGGTGACAATGTAGAAACGATGGATAATTTCGGTGCCAACTGTACTTTCTTCCCATCCGATTCATAGGTCAAAAATATTAAACTAACCAGTGCCTTTCCAATCCTAACTGGTCCTAAAGAAAAAAGGATTGTTTTACCGTTTAGTCTGTACTCTGGACTTTCTTTCGTAAGTCACCGCCGACATCCTGATATAGCATACTATTAATAGCCAAATGAAGGTTTTCGGCGTCATCTGTCCCTATGCGGAATTTCTTTGACGACTTATAAATAATTTCTATTGCTGTAAGACCAGATATGTTCCACATCCACCCTTTGGGAGTTCTCCTTATTCCAAATCCCCACCAAAATGAATTTTTGACAATATCCACTGATTCAATATCTTGGAGTTTTATGTAACGTCGTATCACGCCTAAGCCGTAAGCCATTTTTATATGGGTTTCGTTGGTCTCCACCGTCAAACCTTGAAACAGCATCAACATCAAAAACCCAAGTCCAATGTAAAATAAACCGAGCCAGAATAAAAAGGGGATTAGGGTTAATCCAATTACAACGAATGTTCCCAAAGCTGCCCACAGCCACGTTGAATGTTGCCGATGCTTATACATAAACCCCATTCTATAAAATATCATTTCAAAAATTAACCTACATTCATCAGGTTGTTTTTTTGAAATGGTTTAGGTTTTCAGTTGTTTTTTTTCTTTATAAATTTTAATTGTCTCCAAGCTTCATACGATACGACGGCAACGGCGTTGGATAAATTCAGACTACGATTGTTAGGTTGCATTGGGATTTTGATGGGATTTGGTATTAATTTTTCAACTTCCTTAGGCAAACCGGTATCTTCAGGACCAAAAAGTAAAGTATCGCCGATTTTGTATCTTATTTCGCTGTATAGATTGTGGGCGGAGGGCATGGTAGCAAAAATTCGGTTGATATCATGGGTTTTTACATACTCGTCCAAGGAAGAGTACATTTGGACTATTGATAGGTCGGAATAATCTAAAGCAGCTCTTTTAAGGTCTTTGTTCTCTAGGCTGAATCCTAACGGTTTAATTAAATGTAGCTTAGCTCCAATATTTGCACATAACCTGATGATATTTCCCGTGTTGTGCGGAATCAAAGGGTTATATAGCAATATATTAATCAATTAAATTCGATCATTGTTTGGACAATACTTTTAGGCTAACTCGACTCAAACATATTAACATAAATATACGAGATCATATAAATTTCGCTTTATTGTTTGGACTATTGTTGTTTGAGCAAAAACAAGCCTTAATGTATTTTCAATACTATGCGAAGACACGATGTAGACGCAATCAGAGTTATAGCCTTGGGTCTGTTGATTATTTATCATATTTTGATAAGTTTCCAACCTTGGGCCAAGGTTATTTATTTCATACCTAATAAACAATCATTGGAACACTTGTGGGTCCTTATGGAAATGATTAACATTTGGCGTATTCCTATTTTGTTTGTAGTTTCCGGAATGGGGATTTGTTTCGCCATGAGGCGAAGAACTTGGGTTGAGTTACTTAAAGATAGGACCGTTAGAATTTTTGTGCCTTTCATGTTTGGTATGTTTTTTGTGGTCCCAATTTTCCTTAACATATTTAATATGTATTTTGGCTTAGATTTGTTTTGGTTTCCTCTTCCAGGACACCTATGGTTCTTGGGTAATATTTTTTTATACGTCATAATATTGCTCCCACTTCTTTATTATTTGAAAAAGGAACCACGGAACGCTTTTGTTGGGGTAGTGGAAAAGTTAATCGCTAAACCGGGGGGAATAATATTTTTGTTCTCAATACCGTTATTTGTACAGACATTAATCATAAATCCTAAAAATTATCCTGGTTTTGCCCTTGATTTGCCACATGGACTGTCGCACGGCTTTATTTGTTTTTTTTGTGGTTTTCTATTTGCTTTACTTGCTGAAAACTTTTGGTCTGCAGTGAAAAGTTTGCGTTTTATAACTTTAATTATGGCATTTTTATTGTATCTTTTACGTACTTTCTACCCTGATATTTTTCCAGCGGGTTTGGTTAGTAATTTATTTTTGGCGTTTGAGTCGACGAACTGGATGTTAGCTGCATTTGGATTTGGAGCCACATATCTCAACAAAAATTCCCCGTTGTTAAATTATTCAAGGATCGCGGTATTCCCGATTTACATAGTACATTTGCCGATACAGTTTTTCGTTTCAAGTATTTTTTTCCCTTTACCCTTTCCGGCTATAGCAAAATTGATAGTACTAATAGTTGCCACTTTTGGTTTAAGTATTTTGGTATTTGAACTTCTAAAGCGCGTTAAATGGGTTGGTTTTTTGTTTGGCATAAAGATCGAACAGATGAGCCCAACGGAAGACCGTTTAGTTTGAAATACTCAAATATATACAATTTGATTTAGTATAAAAACATGTCTTGTGAAAATGTAAATAATCAAGAACGAGAAGAAGGATTGCTTGCTTTAAGACATCTGGTGAGTGTATCCCCTGAATTCCGTAAAATAAGTGAGAAAACGGGCGTCCTAAATGTATACCCTAAGGATGATACTAATATATTTTTTTCACTTGTCAGAACTGTGGTAGGTCAAATGCTTAGTCGATCGGCGGCTAGGACAATTTTCTCTAGATTGATTGGCAGATTGGCAACAGGCGATATTCTGAAACCCTCCGACATCCAAAATGCAAGTATTCGTATTTTGAGAGAATGCGGTCTTTCTCAATCTAAGTCGATTTGCATCAAGGAAATTGCTGATTCAGTTGAATCTGGCAATATACCAGACGTAGAAAGAATTAATGGTATGTCTGATGAAGACATAATTAAATCGTTTACAAAAATTAAAGGTGTTGGAAGATGGACTGCCGAAATGATTATGATATTCGAGCTAGGCCGACCAGATGTTATGGCACTTGGAGATACCGGAGTATTGAGAGGATATCAAAAACTTAAGTCTGGTCAACGGGGAAGGACATTGAAATCGCTGCAGAAAATAAGCGTTAAATGGAAACCATACAGATCATACGCTGTTCTGTACTTATACCGAGTTGCGGATGAATGAGATTTAGATTTGAATATATCGGACAGGACAGCTCCGTGATTCGGCTTAACCTTGATAAGTATAAAGTACCTTATTTGTTGTTGTTGATGATGGTTTTGGTAACATGTGATTCCTCTAGTGGTACATTTACCAGCTGAACGCGTTGTCACTAATCTTGATGATTTATCAATAAGCAGTTTTG
>Ga0187827_10002264_pt1 | contig 26562 bp, 16 predicted proteins | sample ETNtaG_39_FD_167969 | JGI IMG/M metagenome (GOLD analysis project Ga0187827, IMG submission 167969) | Marine microbial and viral communities from oxygen minimum zone, Eastern Pacific Ocean - ETNP2014_SV_150_PacBio MetaG (Illumina Assembly) | ecosystem: Environmental > Aquatic > Marine > Hypoxic... | reverse complement strand
GGGATTGGAGGCCGGTTGCCAAATGAAGTCGAAGTACCCAAGACCCTTGTAATTGCCGTCAGCCCTGAGCCTGAGCGCGGCGGTGATAAACGGGGCGGGGATCACGGAACAAGTGCCGCCGGACTTGCTCGCCACCAAACCGACCACCTTGCCGCCAGAGACCATGAGCTCCCCCCGCCCGGCACCTTCAATCTCGGAGCTGGCCTTGAGCTCGATTCGCGGCGCCTGGTTAAAGTTGGCGTCGGCAACGGTGAAGCGGCTGAATTCCGCCGCCCGTCGCTCGATGTTGCCAGCCCGCCAGCGAACCACCTTTAGGTTGTCTCGAAGTTCATCCGCTTCGGCGAACTGAACAGGGGCCAGGTCACTCCAGAATGTTTCGTCACTAACGCCCACCACGGCGAGGTTGGCCTGGAAGTCTACCCACTTGACTTCGCCGTTAAACCAACGACCGCGACCGCCTTTCTGAAGCCGCACCAATGTGCGGTTGGCCAGGCCTTGGGCTGTCGTCAACACCTCGTTGCCATCGATGACAGCACCCAGCTTGGAGATGGACTGTGCCCGCTTGTCCCAAGGGACGCGAAAGTTGTGGTCATTGCGGGTGACATCGAATCGAACGATGCTTTCCTGCCATGCCAACGGACCATTGTCCGCGTCAAGAGATGAAAAGGAGGAGGCAACCAGGGTGGCCGCGAGCATGATGATTCGAACGGTTTTCATAGGCGTCGATCGGCGGGAATGCCGTAGGTGGAGAGGATCTCCGCGTTGGCGCTGTCGGCGCCGGCCTTGTCGAGACACTCGACGGTGCCGGAGGCGAACTTGATGATGTGCTGCTCCATTGCGTTGTCCTTGAACGCGGCAACCACGTCCTCAAGGTTTTCGATGCGCCGGCCGTTGATCTCGTCTATCATGGCTCGATTGGCCAGGCGCAGGTCGGCATTGACCGGGTGGGCCATCGTGGCAGCCAGCACGACCGGCTCTGGCCGCACCTTCTCCGGCTTTTCGTTTCGCTGGTAATACAGCTCGTAAACCATTTCAAGGTTGGCCACGCTGCGCCAGTTGCGGCCAAACGTCTTCACGTAGTCCAGCGTCAGCGGCGTGAACACCAGCCCCGCATAAACAAAGTAACGCGGCTGGGTGTCATAGAGGTTTCCAGTGTTGGCGTCCTCGCGGTGAATGCCCATTGGCACGGCGACCTCGATTTCCTTTCGGCCGCGCCACAGTTTCATCTTCAGTCGTTGCCCCTTTTGTGCGCGCTGCAGCACGGCGGTGCAGTAGACTCGATTCCCGTCGAGCAGGATCGTGCCATCACTGCCGACGCGACTACCGTCCACCTCGAGGACGACATCGTCCTTCTTCAGTAGACCAGCCTTCTCCGCGTAATCAGTCAAACTGTCGATCCGGGCGCCGTCGCCGGTTGGGTCCAAGCCGAGGTACCTGCGGAATGCCGGATTTTGCAGCGAGACAATCCGCACGCCCACCTTCGGGAAACCGTCGTTCCGACCGTCGCTTATATCCTCCAAAAAATGGTTAATTACCGATGGCGGGATGAAAAAACCGGTATTTTCCAAGCCGGGACTCCCCATGAATGCCACGCCAGCCACCTTGTCATCCTGAAACACCGGCCCACCGCTGTTGCCGGGATTGATCGCGGCATCCGTCTGCACGGAGAGAAACGCCTTATTCCCGATGTGCACATAGTTTTGCAACTCAATGCGGGAGACCACGCCGCTGGTGTAGCTGATCTGCTCCCCGCCCGCGGGGTAACCACACGTCACCACGGTCGAACGAACCTTCGGCAACTCGCCGATCGGCAATGGGTCGAGGCCGTCAAAAAAGCCGGGCTCGGCCACTTTGAGCACCGCCAGGTCGCACTCATGAGAAATATGCTCCACTTGCGCCAGCCAGGGGCGTGGATCCTGAAAACGACGCAGGACGATTTGCTTGGCCCAACTGACCACGTGGGCGTTGGTCATGACGCGCTCACCATCGATCACAAAGCCGGAACCGCTGGAACCGGCCACCGGGTTGCTGCGCCAAGGCGCATCCCAGATCGGCGTCTGGCTGTACAGCAGCACCTGAACCACGGAACGTCCCATGTCCGCCGCCGAAGCCAAGCCGGCCAGCGCGCCAAACAGAAGGAACAAGAAGAGTTTTCTCACGCGGGAAAACTGCTGGGCAACCCGCAGAGGGTCAAGGGGAAAGAAAAGCGGCTGACCGAAACCTGGCGTTTGTATTTCGTTTTGCGATTGGCCAAGCGCTTGGTTTTAGGCCAAGGCAGCTTGGGCGGCGGCCAAGCGGGCCACCGGAACGCGGAACGGCGAGCAGCTTACGTAGTTCAAGCCGAGGCCGTGGCAGAACTTGACGCTGCTCGGTTCGCCGCCGTGCTCGCCGCAGATACCCAGCTTGATATTCTTGCGGGTGCTGCGGCCCTTGGTTGCGGCAATCTGCATCAACTGGCCAACGCCGGTCTGGTCCACGACGGCGAACGGGTTGTCGGTGACAATTTCCTCCTCCTCATAGTTCGGCAGGAAGGAGCCGGAGTCGTCGCGGCTCATGCCCATGGTGGTCTGGGTGAGGTCGTTGGTGCCGAAGCTGAAGAACTCAGCCACCTCAGCGATCTCGTCGGCGGTCAGCGCGCCGCGGGGCACTTCGATCATCGTGCCCACGAGGTAGTTTAGTTTGATTCCTTTCTCCTTTGAAACTTCCTTAGCCACGCGGTGGACGATCTCGGCCTGTAACTCGAGTTCCTTTTTGAAACCGACGAGTGGCACCATGATCTCGGGGTTCACCTTGATTTTCTTCTTCTGCACGTTGGCGGCGGCCTCGAAGATGGCGCGCACCTGCATCTCGGCGATCTCCGGGTAGGAGATGGCCAGGCGGCAGCCGCGGTGCCCCAGCATCGGGTTGAACTCGTGCAGTTCGTTGACGCGCTGCTTGATCTCAGCCGGCTTGACCTTGAGTTTTTTGGCGAGGTCGTTGATCTGTTTGCCGTCGTGGGGCAGGAATTCATGCAGCGGCGGGTCGAGCAGGCGGATGGTGCCCGGCAGGCCGTTGAGCGACTTGAAGATGCCCTCGAAATCCTTGCGCTGATACGGGAGCAGTTTCTTGAGCGCCTTGCGGCGGTCGCTCTCCTCCTCTGCGAGGATCATCTGGCGTACGGCATCGATGCGGTCGCCCTCGAAGAACATGTGCTCGGTGCGGCAGAGGCCGATGCCGGTGGCGCCGAACGCGATGGCGTTCTTCACCTGTCCCGGCGTGTCGGCGTTGGTGCGGACCTGCATCTTGGTGGCCTTGGCGCACCAGGCCATGATCTGCGTGAAGTTTTTGTAGGTGCGACTGCGCTTGGCCGCTGCGTTGTTTTTCAGCAGGCCCTGCACGACTTCCGACGGGGCGGTCTTGACTTCGCCGGAGAAAATCTCGCCGCTGGTGCCGTCGATGGAGAGGTAATCGCCTTCCTTGAAGTTGAGCGAGCCGATCTTCATCGTGCGCTTGGCATAGTTAATCTGCACGTCGGCAGCACCGCAGACACAAATCTTACCCATCTGGCGGGCGACCAGCGCGGCGTGCGAACTGACGCCGCCGCGAGCTGTGAGGATGCCGTTAGCGGCGATCATGCCGCGTAAATCCTCGGGAGATGTTTCGAGGCGAACGAGCAACACCTCCTCGCCCCTGCCCTTGGCCGCCTCGGCGCGATCGGCATTGAAATAGACCCTACCTGTGGCGGCACCCGGGCCGGCCGGGAGGCCCTTTGCAATGGCAGAGGCCTTCTTCACTGCGGCTCGGTCGAACACCGGTGCGAGCAACTGGTCCAGGTCGTCGGCCGGGATGCGCTTCACGGCGTCTTTCCAACTGATGAGCCTCTCCTTGACCATCTCACATGCAATGCGTACGGCAGCCAGCCCGGTGCGCTTGCCGTTGCGGGTCTGGAGCATGAACACTTTTTCCTCTTCGATGGTGAACTCAAAGTCCTGCACGTCACGGAAATGTTTCTCCAGTACCTTGCAGATGCGAAGCAGTTCCTTGTGTGCACTCGGCAGAACCTTCTTGAGCTTGGCAACCGGATCCGGTGTGCGAACACCGGCAACCACGTCCTCGCCCTGCGCATTCATCATAAACTCGCCCCAAAAAACATTTTCGCCGGTTGCGGGGTCGCGGGTGAAGGCGACGCCGGAGCCGGAGTTGTCGCCGGAGTTGCCGAACACCATTGACTGCACGTTTACCGCCGTGCCCCAGTCGGCCGGGATGTTGTACTTGCGGCGGTAAACGATGGCGCGATCGTTCATCCACGAGCTGAACACCGCGCCAACGGCACCACGAAGCTGATCCCACGGGTCGTTCGGAAACACCTTGCCGGTGCGGCTCTTCACGAGCTTTTTGAACTCGGCGACGAGTACCTGCAGATCTTCGGTGGAAAGTTCGGTGTCTTCGGCGTGGGCATTGCCGAGGTGTTTCTTTTTGATCTTCTCGATGAGAATCTCGAACGGCTCCTCGTCCTCGCTTGGGAGTTTTTGCACGCCCATGACGACGTCGCCGTACATCTGGATGAAGCGCCGGTAGCTGTCCCACGCGAAACGGGCGTTGTTGCTGCTCCTGGCCAAGGCTTCGACGGTTTCGTCGTTCAGGCCAAGGTTGAGGATCGTGTCCATCATGCCAGGCATCGATTCGCGGGCACCGGAGCGGACCGAGAGCAGTAGAGGGTTTTTTCGGTCGCCGAATTTTTTACCAAGCTGCCTCTCCATCCGGGTGATGCCTTCCTCCATCTGCGCCTTGAGCACCTTGGGGTAGGTTTTCTTATGGTCGGTATAGTAGGTGCATACCTCGGTGGTGATGGTGCACCCCGGTGGCACCGGCAGGCCGATGCGGGTCATTTCGGCGAGGTTCGCACCCTTGCCGCCGAGGAGCGCCTTCATTTTGCCGTTGCCGTCGGTTTTTCTGCCGAAGTGATAGACGTATTTCGTAGCCTTTTTTGCTGCCATAAACTTTGTTTTGGTTGGGGGTGCCAGGTGGGAAGTCCCGGCAAAAGAGCGCGGACTGTAGCAAAGGAAGGTTCTGAGTCAAACCAATCCATGATGCGCAGCACGTCGTCGCTGCGCGCCCGCTTGGTCAAGCGTCTGGTCTGCCGGCATTGGCAACACGCGGGAGGGTGTGTTAGCCTGTGCCGGTGAGTTCAGAAGTCGAGGAGACTCCAAGCAAGCCGCTGAAGCTGGTGAACTGCATCTCGTGCGGGGCCAATGCATTCATTCCCGGCGACCTGCGCCCGCTGGAGATCACAGCCTGCTCCAAGTGCGGCGGCGAGCTGATGATGCCGATGATGCTTGAGCATTTTGAGCTGAACTCGAGGATCGCCGCGGGCGGGATGGGCACAGTTTACAGGGCCACCGACACCGTGCTCAAGCGGGATGTCGCCATCAAGCTGATGCAGTCCGAACTGGTTGAGGACGAGGAGGGGTTGGAGGGGTTCTATGCCGAGGCACGTGCGATGGCTCAACTCAACCATACGAACATCATTCACGTTTACCAGTTTGGCCAGCTTAACGACCAGCTTTACCTGGTGATGGAACTGGCCCTCGCCGGGAGTCTGGACCGGCTGATCGACCAGCACCGCACCGTGTCGGAGTTGCAGGTGCTCGACGTCGGTATCAAGATCGCCTCGGCGCTGGATACCGCCCTCAAGCAAAAGCTGCTGCATCGCGACATCAAGCCCGGCAATATCCTGTTCAATGCCGACAACGAGCCGAAGCTGGTGGACTTCGGCCTGGTGGCCAAGGCGGAGGCCGGCGTCGATTACTCCCAGCAGATTTGGGGCACGCCTTACTACATTGCGCCGGAGAAACTGCGGCGCGAGCCGGAAACGTTCCTTGCCGACATGTACAGCCTGGCGGGGACGCTGTACCACGCCATCACCGGTCACACGCCGTTCGAGGCGCCCGAGATTGACGACGTGGTTCTCGCTCACCTGAACAAGCCCCTGACGCCCCCGCGCAAGCGCGTTCAGTCCATCACCGGCCCGACGAGCGATGCCATCGTGCTTGCCATGAACAAGACACCGGCCAAGCGCTACCAGTCGTACGATGAGTTCATCATGGCGCTGACAGCGGCACGCAGCCAGTTGCTGCGCAGCCAACTCGCATCGCCATCCCCATCCAGGCCACGGCGGCCCAAGCCGGCCGCTCCCAAGGAGACAACCCCGTCGAAAGGCTGGTTTCGGCGAGGTAAATAACCAAATTAAGCCTATTCAGATGGAAAACGTGCCCAGCCAAAGCGCCGAAGATTACCTCGAGCGCATTCTCGAACTGATTCAGGAAACGGGTCAGGCGAGGGTGGTGGACATTGCCAACTCACTCAATATCAGGCAGGCCTCGGTCACCAACATGGTCAAGAAGCTCCGCGAACTGGGGTACGTGGAGCACGAAAAATACAAGCGCGGCCTGGTGCTGACCGAGGAGGGCAGGGGGGTCGCCCAGCGGATCCAGCGGAGGCACGCCACTTTGTCACGGTTTTTCTCCCTGCTCGAACTGGACAATGAAACCCAGCGCCGGGATATTGAGGGAATCGAGCACCACCTGAGCCGCGACACGGTTCACGCCCTTGAGGATTTAGCCTCGTTTTTTGAGAAAAACCGGGAGGTCCTGGAGCGCTTCCTGAAAAGCCGCACCAAGGCGGGGTAACCGGGGTAGTTCAACCGAGCCTCGGCAGGCTCGCGGCGGCGATAGCCTGGCCGTGGCGCTTCTCGGTCTCGTCCGGGATATGGAACTTGATGCGCTTGGCCAAGTCGGGGAACTCCGCCGCCATCACCTCTCTAGACCGCTCGATGATGTGCTCGCCACCCGGCCCGGTGGTCACGCGGCCCAGCAGCAGCACGTACTCATAGTCATAAAACTCTGCGTAATGCGCCAGCGAGTAGCCGAGGTAAATGCCGATGGCGTCGTAAATCTTCAGCGCCCGCTCGTCGCCCTGCTCCATGAGCGCCTGCACGATCTCCAACTGCTCCGGTAGCTTGAGTGAAGCATCATACTCGATGCCAGAAGCCGGCAGCAGGCGGCCGACCGCCTGTTGCGAGAAGTACTGCGCACCGCAGCCAAGGTCGCCGCTCCACTCATCGGCTGGCGCCTCGGGATGCAGATCCACCGGCGCGAACGCAAGTTCGCTCAGCCAGGTGGTGATGTTGCCGTCCATGTCGATGTAGCCGCCGCCCTCGCTGGTGCCCATGGCGATGCCGAGCACGCCGTTTTTGCCCAGCGCCATCGAGCCGGCCAACGCGGTGACTTCGCCGTCGTTGAGCACATCGAGGGGCACATTCCATTCTGCCGCGATGCGCGTAAAGATGTCGCGCACGTGGGCATCGAAATCCTCCGGCCCGACGCCGCGAAAGAGTGAGGCCCACGTGACTTTGTTGTGAGAGTAGCAGCCGGCGGCACTGCCTCCGATGGCGTCTACGCGGGGCAGGTGCTCGGCGGCGCGCCTGAGCGAATCCATAATTCCCTCGTAATGGTAGTTTGGATCCGGCTCGAAATACGGGTCCCAGGCAATCTCCTCGCTGAACTTCACCTCCCCGTCAATCACCGCCGCGGCTTTCCGGTCGCTGCCGCCCAGGTCGAAGCCGATACGGCAACCGTTGAGGTTGCGGCCGATCAGGCGCGCCTCGGAATGTTCCGCAGGTAGCTCGGCGCAGGTGGTCACCTCGATCGGGTGGCCGTTGTTTTTCACGCCGATCACCGTGTTGTCGAACTGTCCAAACGTGTTTGTCCGGTAGTATTCCTGCAAGCGCGGCACGAGGTCGTCGGCCCCGCTCAGGTGGATTTTCCAGCCGCCCCGCTGCCACAGCAGACACTTCACGATGCGTTCGACGTGACGGAAGTTGTTACCGGCCAATCCGTGGTCAGCGGGGAAAATCACCGTGCGATGATGGAACACGGAACCGTCGGCCTGCTCCAGGGCGATCCCCACGTCCGCCGCCAAGCCGGTTTCGCGCGCCGCCTGCTCGAAAGCGCGGTTGGCCAGGATCGCCGGGCGGTAGGTGGGGTGGAGCTCCGGGAGGAATTTGGGTTCTGGTAACAGGACTGTCTCGCTCATCACGGGGCGCGGATAGTTTGATCTCTCGCCACGCATTGCAAGACTGCTCGTTCTGTTTTTGCCCTAGCCCTTGGCCAAGCGTAGGATTTCGATGAGGGTGTCCCCGTGCTTGAGGGTCTTTTTCAACACCCACGGCCCGGGGATTTCCAGCGTGTCGCGCTTGGTGTGGCCAAGGACGAACAGGCCGGACGGCTCGAGCAGCGCCGGCAGGTTTTCGTCGTCGAGCATCCGCTGGGCGAATGACTCGGACCGCCGATTGACGTTCTTTTCGCCGTAGGGCGGATCGGCCATGACGAGGTCGAACTTGGCCCCGTTGCCGCGCAGTTGGGCAAGCGCGATGAAGGCGTCCCTGATGATGAACCGCGTTTGCCCAGGCGGGATGCCGATCGACTTGGCGTTGGCCTGCAAGACGCGGGCGTGCCTGGCGGACAGCTCGACAAACGTGGCCGACGCCGCCCCTCGGCTGAGGCACTCGAGGCCCAGCGCGCCAGTGCCGGCGAACACCTCCAGCACCTGCGCCCTCTCGGCAAAACCGGCGAGACTGTTGAAGATGGCGAGGCGCACCTTGTCCGGCGTGGGGCGCACCTCCAGTCCTTTGGGAACCTTGAGTGTTGCGCCGGCTGATGTGCCTCCGATGATCCGCATTTGTGCCGGGAGTGTTGCGCTTGGCCAAGCGGCTTGCAACCCGGTGGGACAAATTGGCTCAAAATAATCCCTTTTGCGTTTGACCCTTCGTGGCCGGAAGGAGTAGCTTCCCCGTCCTTTTTTGCAGGAACATGATTGATTTTCAGAAAATCCGAAATAAACAGAAGTGGTTATTTGGTGCGATAGCCATTCCGGTCATCTTTGGTTTTGTCATCCTGTTCACTCCAGATGCTGAGGATCGTCTCTTCGGCCAAGGGCGCCAGTCGGAGAGCGGATCGTACGGCCAACTGGACGGTGAAATCGTAACACGAGCTCAATGGATCGAGGCGCGGAACATCGTTATTGCCCAGTTGGGCCCCCAGTCTAGAGGCATACCCGAAAGCTTTTTGAACAGCCGCGCGGTACAGGTCTTGGGAGAGAAAGCATTGATGAAGCGATATGGCATCCACCCCAGTCAGATCGATTCGGATAAGTGGATCTCCGGTCAAATCGACAGGAGTCTTGAAGCGATGCCTGCCGAATCGAGGCCGACGCGCCGGGAAGCACTGTCCAACTTGGCTCAAGGATTCGGAGACTCATCCCGATTGGAGGCGTTCGCACGGTATCAGGTGGGTGTCAATCAGTTGCGGAGTTTGGCAGGGGTATCCGGTGTGCTGGTGTCATCCAAGGAGGCCGAAATTGAATTCCGCGAGATCAATAAGGAGTATGAGGCGGAGGCAGTTTTCCTGAGTCACACCAACTATCTCCCGCTCGTGCAATCAACTGACGAGCAGCTTAAAAAACACTACACAAATACGCTCGCCAAACACCGTATCCCTGAGCGCCGACAGTTGTCGTACGTGACCTTCCCGGCAACCAACTACCTCGCTGAGGCCGAAAACAAATTCGACACATTGAAGGCAGGGGAGCGTGGGTTACTCTTGCAGGCATACTGGCCGGAAATAACCAAGCTGGTCGGCTATCAAACCAACAGCATTACCGGATTGGCCAAGCTGATTATCCCTGTGCGTACCAACGAGTATGCCGGCATGAAGATCGAGGAGGCCACGGCTGCCATCCGAAAGGAGATTCTGACCACAGCGCAGGGCATTAAGTCAGGCCTGGCGGTGATCGAGGCTTACAAGGCAGGATTGGATTTCCAGAAGAGCCTCGAGGCCACCCACAAAGCGCAGCCCGCGTTCGACACGCTGGAGAAAATGGCTCTTCTCCAAAACCTCACCGCCGCCACCACTCTTCCCATGAGCATGGATGATAACGCAGTGGTGGGCTTGGCAAGGGTCGTGCCGAGGCAAGTGTTCGCCCTGAGTAAAACCAATGCGTTTATTATCGGCGACGCACCATTTAGTGGTGCGTCCGGTGATTTTTATATCGCGTCGCTTAAGCGGATCATCCCGTCGCGCAATCGGTCGTTTGTTGAGGCTAAGGCCACGGTCACCGCCGAGTTCAAGAAAGGCGAAAGCATCAAGCTCATGAAGGAAGCTGGAGAGAAGATTCAACAGGCCATCAAGGGGGGGAAGTCCCTTGCGGAGGTGGGCAAGGAGAGTAACATTCCCGTTGCCAAGCTGGGACCCTTCGATTCGGCGGGAGGCGCCATCCCCGGCCTGGCAAACAGGGCAAACAGCGAGGATTTCCGCACCCAAGCGCTTGGCCTTGAAGCTGGGGAGACTAGCGAACTAGTCACCAGCAGCACCGACTCTACGGACATGGCTTCCGAGGAGGCTGCGTTTGTGGTGAAACTGATTGCCGAGACAGCAGTTGACAGCGACAAGTTCAATGCGGAATTCCCGGTTTACCTCGAGAATGAGCGTTCCATCGCCGCCGCCCGGGCCTACACAACTTGGCTGCAAGTCAGGATGGAAGATCTTTACAGGTATTCCCTGAAAACCTACACCGATGGCGACGGAACCATCGAGGTTGAGAGTGTTGATGGTGCCACTGGTTTCTACAAATCGGGCACACTGGTAAAGTTCGTGGCCAAGCCGGCCGCCAACTTTACTTTCAATGAATGGTCCGGAGCGGTAACAGTCAACACCAGTAGCGCAACGAACGAGGTTACTGTTTCGCGCAACTCATCCATCACTGCCAGTTTTGTCGAAAAGGGCGCCGAGTAAATCCTGGCCTGCTTGGCTCGCATTGTGTCGTGGCTTCCGGTGGCAAAAATGTCATTCGCCTGTTTACCCCCGACGAAACTCGATCGTGGGTGTTCCCGGTGCTCTTCGAGGATGACCACTGCATCGCGGTCGACAAGATGAGCCACATGGCTGTCACGCACAGCCAGAGATTTCCCGATAGACCAAGTCTAGCCAACCTCATCCGTCATGCCATTGCCGCGAATGCTCGGTGGGTGGCCAAGCGCGGCATTCGCCATCTCGGGTTTGCCTATCGCCTCGACTTCGAGACAAGCGGCATCACGCTGTTCTGCAAAAGCGACGAGGTCCGCCAAAAGATCGGCGACCTGCTCGGGGCAAACGAGGAGCGGCGCGAGTTTCACTGTCTCATCCACGGTACACCGAAGGAGGAGTCATTCGAGATCGTTGCCAAGATCGGATGGGTGCCCGGCCGCCCGGAAATCATGCGCGCCGGCAAGCAGGGGAAACATGCCAAAACCCGCTTCGAGCTCCTCGAGCGGTTCGGCGGCTTCACGTTGCTCAAGTGCCTCCCAGACACAGATCGGAAACACCAGATCCGTACCCATCTACAGCACGCCAAGCTGCCGCTGGTCGGCGACGCCCAGTACGGCGGCAACCTGCTGCTGCTCTCCAAGATCAAACGCAATTATCGGCCGCGGCGAGACGGAACCGAGCAACCGCTACTCGACCGTGCTGCCCTGCATTTCAGCAGATTGAGTTTTGCGCATCCGATGACCGGCGAGGAAGTGGACATCGAGTCGCCCTTGGCCAGGGACATGCAGGTTGCGCTCAAGTATCTCCGCAAATACTGCCCAACCCGTGACCAACTTGGCGCTGAATAGCCGGAGATACCCGCTTGGCCAAGCGCCGGGTCACGGTATCTGCAGCTTGGTCTGTTCGTCGGCGAGCCGTTGTTTTTGTTTGGGAGAGGTGCTGAGTTTCAGTGCAGTCGCGTAAGCGGACGAGGCAGCTTTCCCCTGGTCGGATGCCGCCAGCAATTCGCCAAGTTTCTCCTGAAGGATCGCGCTGTCCCTGGTCTCGGGCAATCGGCGTAGATGCTCAATCGCCGCCATGGCCGGCGCGCCGGCGGCCAGGCCTTGGTTCACTGCAAGCAGGTGGAACCACTCCAGCATTGGGCTGTTTCGCCTGGCCAAGTCCGCGCGCAGTTCTTCCGGTGCCTTGCCGAACGGGCGGTAGAGCGGGTCGCCGACAAACACGGTTTGCCATGAGAGCGCACGTGTCGCCGCGTAACCGGCCTCGCCGAAGGTGAATCCGTTTTGGATGAGTCGGGCAAAAAACAGCGGCTGATCCGGGGTCAATGCAAGGTACGGCTCGAAGACACTGCCGAAGGTGGCCGTGGCGCCCTTGTTGATGAACGGCCCAATCCAGCGGGCGTGCGCGTCGCGGATCATCGAGCCGCTGAAGGAGTGCAGATGGTACGCGATGGCGCCAGGCATGAATTCGACCGTTGACTCCGCGAACACCCCCTCGACGTTGATCCCGTACCAGCCGGCGTAAAAGGCGATGTGACTCGCGGGATAGCCGACCGGCAGCGTCTCCGGTTTTTCATCGACCACCGTCGAGAAGCCGCTGCGTCGCATGATCTCGGCGACCTTTCGCAACCGTTCATCGCCGGCCTTGAGTTGGCCGCTGGAAATCCCCCGCAAGTCGACGTAGGCACGGCCCCAAAGTCCATCTTTCTCGGCGGTGATGGCGCGCTCCACCAGGCGCTTGGCCAAGCGGGCGGACGGGCCGTCGAGCCGCGCAACCATCAGCACGCCGTTGGCGGGGGAGATTTGTTTGGCGTCCACCTGTCGAAAAACGGGGTTGGTGACAATGCTGAACCGTTTCGGCGCTTGGTCAAGCTGCGGCAGCATCGCCAGTTCGCTGTCCACCGAGGCCTCATTGCGGCGCAGCGAAGACGGCGCCTGCTCGTGTCCATCCTCGATTAATTCATCATCCTTGTTAACCCGGATCGGCACCCCCCAGCACAGCACCAAGTAGCGAATGGAGGCTGTTTTGCCATCGAGCAACTTGCGCTTTGCCAGTTCGGTGGCTAATGGCTGCTCGAGTTGCGTCGTGAACTCCCGCCGTGAGATCGTGTGGCCATCCGACAAAGGTAGCCCGATGAGGTGGTTCCACGGGATACTGCGAAGCTTGGCGTAATGCTCCGCGACCGCCCTCGACTCCGGCAGCTTGCTGTTGAACAGCACGGCCACGCTTTCTCCTTGGCCAAGCGCGGCGGATTGGGCCAGGGCACCGACGGCGATCGAGGTCAGCAGTCGTTTCATGTCAGGCAGAACTTCATGCCATCGTAGGCAAACCGGACACCGTTGGGCAACTCCGCCTCGTCTCGGTCGTGATCGTAATAATCGGTCAGGTGGGAGAGAAGGGTCTCGCCGGCGCTGATGCGGCGGGCCGTGGTGAGCGCCTCGTCCAGGGTCATGTGAGTCGGATGCTCGTGCGGGCGAAGGGAATCGAGAATGACAACTTGAACTCCGTTGGCCGCCTCGACAGCCGGGGACAACACCGCCTTGCAGTCGTTGTAGTAGGCCAGGCGCTTGGCACCGTTTTGTTCAAACAAAAACCCGAGCGAGCCCATACTGCCGTGCGGCTGCTCAAACGGAGTGATCTGCAAGTCACCCAGGTCGAACGCCCCGTCGATGAGATGCGGCTCTGGCTTGAAGTAGCTGCGCATGAGCGGCCCCTCGAACGCGTACTGATAAACTCGCCGCAGGGCGTCCATCGTTTTTTTGTCGGCATAAACCGGCATCGGGCGCCGCCCGTTGATCGAGCAAAACCGTCGGCAGTCGTCGAGCCCCATGATGTGATCCGCGTGCGAGTGGGTGAACAACACGGCATCAACATGCCGGATGCCCTCGCGCAGTACCTGCGTCCGCAGATCCGGTGTCGTGTCCACCAGCACGCGGATTTTGTCCGTCTCGATGTAAATCGAGGAGCGTGTCCGGTGGTTCTTGGGGTTCGCCAGGAACTCCGGTGGATAGTCGGCTCCGATGATCGGCACACCCTGCGACGTGCCGGAGCCGAGGATGGTCAGGTTGAATTTCACTGCGTTTTGTTTTGCCTCCGCCGCGATCTGTTTCCACATTCGTCCGCGTCCGGCGCATGCTGACCGATCTCCGAATCAAGAACCTGGCCCTTGTCAGCGATCTGGCCATTCAGTTTGGCCCGGGCTACAACTCGATCACCGGCGAGACCGGCGCGGGCAAGTCGATCCTCATCGGCGCGCTGGGCCTCGTGCTCGGGGAACGCGCGGACCGCACCCTCATTCGCGATGGCGACGACCACTGCTCGGTCGAGGCAATAATCGACACCGCATGCCTTGGCAAAGCATTTCACGCGCACATTGAGCAAAACGGCATCGAGCCGTGCGAAGGTGGGCAACTGTTTCTTAAGCGAAGTTTCTCCGCCTCGGGCGGCAACCGGCAGTTCATCAACGGCTCCCCGACCACCCTCAGCGTGCTGGCCTCCATCGGTGAATGGCTCGTGGACATCCACGGCCCGCACGATCACCAATCGCTGCTTAAGGCCGCGCGGCAACTCGATATCCTCGACGCCTACGGTGGGTTGGAGGAAGCGCGGAGCGAGTTTGCCGCGCTCGTCGATCAGCGGGCCGCGTTGGCCGGGCAAAAAGCCGACCTGATTGTGGACGAGGATGCCTACGCACGCGAACTGGATCTGCTGCGTTTCCAGGTAGCCGAAATCGAATTGGCACGACTCAAGCCGGACGAAGAACCGGAACTCGAGCAGGCGTTTCAGCGGGCGACCCACTCCGCGCGCTTGGCCGAACTGGCCATCGAGGCGCGGGGTCTCATCGACGACGGCGAGCCGAGCGTATCTGACTTGAGCGCCGCGCTTGGCCGCACATTGCAGGAGATGGCCGGGATCGATCCTGGGGCGGAGCCGCTGCTCGCCGAGCAACGTGCTATCAACGAACAGTTGGCCGATTTGAGCGGCGCGGTGGCCGACTATGCCGAGCGGTTGAGCCTCGACCCGGAACGAATGAAGCAGGTCGAGGAACGGTACAACCTTGTTCAGACGCTCAAGCGAAAATACGGCTCAACCCTGGCCGAAGTAATTGCGTTCGGCGAGAAGGCGGCCAAGCGCTTGGCCGCAATCGAGGGGCGCGACGAGGAACTGGCCCGGCTCAACGCAGAGACGGCCAAGCTCACCGAGCAAATCCGATCGCTTGGCCAGGCGCTGAGCGCCGAGCGAAAAGCCATCGCACCCAAGCTCGTCAAGGAGGCGGAACGGCAGTTGAACGACCTGGGGTTTTTGCAGTCGCGATTCGATGTGGAGATCGTCGACCCAAGCGAGCTTGGCCAAGCGGAGGCCGCCTTGTCACGAACCGGCTTTGACCAGATCGAGTTTCTATTTGCGCCGAATCCTGGTGAGCCGTTCAAGCCCCTCAAGGTCATCGCGTCGTCGGGTGAGATGGCGCGTGTGATGCTCGCCCTCAAAACCGTGCTCGCGGTGCAGGACAGCATTCCAGTGCTGGTGTTCGACGAGGTCGACTCGAACGTCGGCGGCGAAACCGCGGGGGTGGTTGGCGAGAAAATGAAACAAATCGGCGCGAAGCGCCAGGTGCTCTGCATCACGCACCTCGCCCCGGTCGCGGCAGCGGGGCACCGGCACTACCTCGTGTCCAAGGAGATCGTGGAGGGCCGGACGCTGACACGGCTCACAAGGCTCGATGGCGAAGCCCGCATCAAGGAGTTGACCCGGATGCTCGGTGGCGGAGGCGCGGCCGCCCGTCAGCACGCGGAGGCGTTGCTCAGCATCCCGAAATAACGCTTCCACAGGGAAGGGGAATGCCATAGGTTCCCCCTCCCCGCGATTCGCGAGGAATTCCCTTGTAAATGAACAGTTATGACATAGCCGTTATTGGCGGCGACGGCACAGGCCCGGAGGTCACCCGGGAAAACATCAAGGTGCTCGATGCCGCCGGGCAGAAGTTTGGCTTCAAGCTCAATTACACCGAGTTCGACTTCGGCGGCGAGCGCTACCAGCGAACCAACGAGGCGTTGCCGGACAGCGCGGCGGACGACTTACGTCAGTTCCCGGCCATCCTGCTTGGCGCGATCGGGCATCCCGACGTCAAGCCGGGCATTCTCGAGAAGGGTATCCTGCTCAGGCTTCGTTTTGAACTGGAGCAGTATATCAACCTTCGGCCGGTCAAGCTGTTCGACGAGCGCTTCTGCCCGCTGAAGGACAAGAAGCCGGAGGATGTCGATTTTGTCGTCGTACGCGAAAACAACGAGGGGCTCTACACCGGCTCCGGCGGGTTTGTGTTCAAGGGCACGCCAAACGAGATCGCCATCCAAGAAAGCGTCAACACCCGCCGCGGAGTCGAGCGCTGCCTGCGCTACGCCTTCGAGTACACGCGCAAACGCAACAAGGACAACAAGCTCACGCTCTGCGGCAAGACCAACGTGTTGACGTACGCGTTCGATCTATGGGAGCGGGCCTTCAACGAGATCGGCAACGCCGACTACGCCGACATTAAGCGGGATTACGCCCACGTCGATGCGACCACGATGTGGTTCGTGAAGAATCCGGAATGGTTCGATGTCATCGTCACCGACAACATGTTCGGCGACATCATCACCGATCTCGGTGCGATGGTGCAGGGCGGCATGGGCATCGCCGCCGGTGGCAACCTCAATCCCGAGGGCACCAGCATGTTCGAGCCGATCGGCGGCAGCGCTCCGAAGTACACCGGCCAGAATGTGATCAACCCGCTGGCCGCCATCTGCTCCGGAGCACTCATGCTCGAGATCCTCGGCGAAGACGAGGCGGCCAAGGCCATCGAGAACACCGTGATCCGTGTCACCCGCGAGAAAATCGAGGACTTGGGAGCCGGCCGAATGGGCCACTCCACCACCGAGGTCGGCGACCTCGTAGCCTCAGCCCTGTAACGTCACACCCTAACCCGTTCCAGACGAGTCGGTTAACAAAACCGTTGCTCTACCAATGAGCTCAACTGGCGCAAATCAAAAGCGCCGGACAGGGTTACTAGCCTTGGAACTGGTGTTTGGGAAGATGCTTCTTTCCCTCTCAGTTCGCACACTCATGCAATCCTACGCATGAGAATAAACTGAAATCTGTTAATGGAAGTCCTCTCTCTCACAATAAATAGAGCCGGGAGGGTAGTGGGATCTTACGTTTGCGTCCCACTCACAGACATCCATGTCATTTTTGACTTTTTCTGTTTCCCAATGGTAAAAAACGCGACAACATCAAGGGCATGAAAGTATTCGTGACCTTCATACCATTTTTGATCCTTCTGGTTATCACTCGGTTGGTTCAAGGCGCGGAGGATCCTGATGATATTTTCGGTCACTTGAAACCCGCAGACGGATTGGCAGTTTCGGTTTGGGCGCATTCCCCCCTGTTCTTCAATCCGACTGGGATGGATGTGGATGAACGGGGGCGCATCTGGGTTTCGGAGGCTTTGAATTATCGCGGGTTCAACAACCAGAAAAGAAAACCCCGCTGGCATGAAAAAGGGGATCGGATCGTCATCCTCGAGGATACCGATGGCGACGGAAAGGCGGACACTTCGAAGGTGTTTGTCCAGGACAAGGACCTGACGGCTCCGCTGGGCGTCGCGGTGATCGGGAACAAGGTCGTCGTTTCCTGCTCCCCACACCTATTGATGTACGTGAAAAACGACAAGGACGAGGTCGTTCGTAAGGAGAAGTTTCTTTCCGGATGGGGCGGGTTCGACCACGACCATTCCCTGCACAAGATCGAAGTGGGCCCGGACGGTCGATGGTATGGCAACGCCGGCAACGCCGGACCGCATGAAGTCAAGGGACGAGACGGTTGGACGCTGCGGGCGGGAAGCTGGTATACTGGGGGCACTCCTTACAACAAGGAAAACACACCCGGTCTCAAGAGCGACGATGGCCGCGTTTATAGCGGCGGTGTTCTCTTTTCCATTTTGCCGGACGGAACTGGGATGCGAGTGCTCGGTCATGGTTATCGCAATCCCTACGGTCACGGACTCGACTCCTTCGGCAACATATGGATGAACGACAACGATGACACCCAGAGTTGTCGCACCACGTGGATCATGCGGTTCAGCGATTGCGGGTACACTTCGAAAGACGGAACCCGGAGCTGGGGAGTGGACCGGCGACCCGGCCAATCGGTTCGGTCGGCTCACTGGCGTCAGGACGATCCGGGCGTCATTCCATCCGGGCACGTTTATGGAAATGGCTCCCCGACCGGGTTGACCTACTACGAGAACGGCGCTCTCGGCAAACGATACGAGGGAGGGCTTCTGTTGTCCTGCGAGGCAGGTCAAAACATCGTGTGGGGTTATCGCCGAATCGCCGAGGGGGCGGGATTCAGGCTGGAAGGATTTCCGTTTCTCACCTCCACCGGCGTGCAGGATCCGAATTACCAATGGAGCAAGCGGGAGTCGAATCGAGCGATGTGGTTTCGACCGTCCGACGTGATTGTGGGAACCGACGGAGCAGTTTATATCTGCGATTGGTACGACGCGGTGGTTGGAGGTCACCAGATGGATGACTCCAACGGGAGAGGCACAATTTACCGCATTGTGGCCGCGGGAACGAAACCGCGACGAGCCAACTACAAGACCGCTGCCGATTATTTGAAGAGCCCGGCGCCGAGCGTCCGCAACACCGGTTTTCGCAGCTTGGAAAAACAAGGCGAAACAGCCCTCCCCGCATTGAAGGAGATGTTGAGCCAAGGCGATCGCTTCATGCGGGCAAGGGCGGTTTGGGCCTTGGCCGCGCTTGGCGAAAAGGGTTGGCCTGAGCTGAAAGCATTGATGAAAGACGCAGACCCGGAAATAAGGATTGCCGCCTATCGCGCCTTGGTGCAGGCCGGTCATCCCGTGCTTCCACAGGCTGCCGCCCTCGCGAAGGATTCATCCCCGATGGTGCGTCGGGAAGTGGCGTTGTCCATGCGCGACCTGCCGCTCGACCAGGCCCAGGTTGTCTTGGTTGAAATCGCCGCCGGATACGACGGTAAGGACCGCTGGTACCTGGAGGCGTTGGGCACGGGTTGCGAAGGAAAGGAACTTGAGATGTATGCCGCCCTCTTGGGGCATCTCGGCGGGCCGACTCTTACTTGGAGCAAGCCGTTTGCCGATATCGCGTGGCGACTCCATCCGGCCACCGCCATTCCCGCATTGAGTGAGCGGGCGCAAAGCGCCGATCTTACCGTCGGGCAAAGGAGACAAGCCATCGACTCGCTTGCCTTCATCATCCACAAAAGCGCCGCCAGGGCGATGGAGGTGGCAGCGGGCAAAGGGCCGGAGGATTTGCGAGACTATGCCGCCTATTGGCTGAAGCATCGGGCGAAGAACGACTGGAAAAACTTCGGCATCAAGCAATCCGCCGTTCAAGCCCCGAAAGTGGTCTCCGGAAAACTCCCACCGTTGACCGGCAAGGAACGGTTCAGCAGCAAGATACTTAAGAAGGGATTCGTGGACATCGACTTGGACGTCACCGGCGTCTCGACGCTGCACCTGATCGCGACCGATGGCGGCAACGGAATATCATGCGACTGGGTCGATTGGTTGAACCCCGTGCTTATTGACAAGAAGGGCCGCTCCCACGACCTGACCCGGTTCAATTGGACCGGGGTGAATAATGGCTGGGGCGATTTGAACAAGGGAAAGACCTGTGTCGGATCACCATTGAAGGTAGACGGGAAAGTGTACGAAACCGGCCTCGGCGGGCATGCCCCGATGCGATTGGATTACATCTTGCCGGGGCAGCAGTTCGTTCGCTTCAAGGTTCGCGCGGCAGTAGACGACGGAAGTCCTGATCGAGGCGGCGCAACCTATCGCACCCCAATGGCGAGCGTCGCCTTTCAAATCCATCATGACGGATATACGCCGGGCAAGGGCAGTCCGGTGAAAGCGGCCCTGCAGGTGAAGGGTGATTCGACGGTTGGGGCAAAACTCTTTGCCTCAATGGCCTGTTCCACTTGTCACACATTCAAGGGACAAGGCCGCGAGCTTGGGCCGGATCTGACGAAGATCCGGGAAAAATATCCCCCGCCGGAGTTGATGGAAGCCATTGCCGATCCGAACGCGGGCATCCTCGCCGGTTACGAGACCGTCTTGATCGAGACGAAGGATGAACGAACCTTCTACGGATTCGTCATTGCCGATGGGGATTCTCTCACCCTGAAAGACGTTTCCGGAGCGACGCATACGATATCCCGAAAGAACGTCGAGCGGCGTGAAACGCAGAGCTACTCGCTGATGCCGCAGATCCCCTTTGAACCGAAACAACTGGCCGACCTCGTCGCTTATTTGATATCGAAAGGAAAGTAATCATGACCATGTGTACCCGAAAGGATTTTCTCAAGCTGGCCGCCGGGGCTGCATTCGTCCCCTGGGCTCCCCTGTTCGCCGCGCCTGCGTCACGCGGTTTTCAAATCGGCGTGTGCGACTGGAACCTGGGTAAGTCGGCGAATCCGGAGGCGTTGAAACTGGCGGCGGAACTCGATATCGACGGCGTTCAGGTTTCCTTCGGGGCCCCGGGCGGTCCCCATGATCTGCGGAAACCGGAAGCCTTGAAGCGATTTCGCCAAGCGGAAAAGGAGCACGGAACCAAGATGGCGTCGATGGCCATGGGCATCCTGAACGGGCGCCCCTATAAATCGGATCCCAACACCAAGCAGTGGGTGGTCGACAGTATCGATGCCGCCAAAATGGCGGGACTCAAGGTCGTCCTGCTCGCCTTCTTTGGTAAGGGGGATATCAAAGGCGATGTCCAAGGCACGAAGGAAGTGATTCGCCGACTCAAGGCTGTGGCCCCGAAGGCGGAGAAAGCCGGTGTCGTGCTGGGCCTGGAAACATGGCTGGATATGCACGAGCATCTGCATATCATTGATGCGGTGGGCAGCCCGAATGTGCAGGTCTATTACGACTTGGGGAATTCAAATCATCGGGGCTACGACATCTACAAGGAAATCCGGGCCCTCGGCAACGACCAGATATGCGAAGTCCACGCCAAGGATTACGCGGGTAAACTATTCGGTCAGGGCAAGGTCGATTTCTGGGAGGTTCGTCGGGCGTTGGACGACATCGGCTATCGCGGCTGGATCCACATCGAGGGGCGCACGCCATTCGGGTTGCGGGACAGCTATCGGCACGATGCCCATTTCCTGCGGGCGGTATTCCCGCCGGATGCCTAACTCCCCCATCATCTGATACTGTGTGCGTCCCAATTTTGCGTGTTGAGGCAGTATCGCTGGCAGGGCATCGGCAATGCTCAAAACTGGTGTGTGAAGGCCAGTTGAACGATGCCCCAATCGCGTCCGCGGTACAGATTATGGAACGACTCGGTGTATGGGCCAAGCGCACCGTAACGGGTGAAGTACGGGCCGCCAGAAAGTTTCACCGCCGAGTTCGCGCCCTGCCACCGGATACCCAAGCCAATGTGCCACGTCTCCAATTCCGGAGCGGCACTCGAAAGTAAAAGCGAATCATCGATCTCGCCGGTGTCGGTGTACCAACGGCCGGTCAGGCTGAAGTACCATTGCTCATCGATGTCCATCTCAAGCGTTTCATCGACGAACCAAGCCTTGAACCGCGGGGCTTCCTCCGAGTAACCCACGGTTGAACGCAGCACCCAACTCTCGGCCAGCGCCCAGTTGAGCGACGCCTGGCCGCCGTAGCGCAACTCGCGCCCTGTCGTGTCCATGACGAGTCCCATCATTTGGCTGCGGAGCGACGGCGTGAGGATGTTTTCGAGCATCACTCTGACGGTGTGTGTGTCGAGGTCGTCACGGCCCCTGGCCAACGGCTCGAAAGGTTTCTTCTCGTAGCCGGGCGCGATCTCGTCTTTTTGCCAGGCATAGTCAAACTGGAAAAAACCGGTGGTCGGTGCGAACTCCCAGCGCAAGCCGATACCAGCGTTGACACCCCACGGCTCGGCATCGATGTAGCCGTCTGGATATTCCTGGCGATAAAATTCATTCAGCCAAAGCGAGCGATAATCCTGATACCCATCATAGCCGCCAAGCGCACCGTTCAACGTGAGTGAAGGCCAATCGTTGAACGTGTGACGAATCGCCTCCTGCAACGTGTGACGGCTATCGGAGATGTTCGCCGGTTGCCGCCAAAAAACAAATGCCTCCTCCGCCGGGTCGTAATCGAGATCAAGCGTGCTGTAACTGTACGAGGTCCGGAACTCAGTAACAGCGCGAGTGAAAACATGAGTCGCCGTCGTGTCGGTCAGAAAAATGTCATTTGACCAAAGCCCGTCTGTGCCAATCTCAAGCCCGTGCGCTGACGGAGTGGCTAAGTCCGGGGTAGATTTATCCAAGGGACGGATTGCCTGCGGATCATCCGGCCGAATCGAATCGATGACTTCTCGCACTTTTTCATAGCCCTCGTATCCAGCGTGTGAGTAGGAAATTTCCCAATGACTCCCTCCTGCCGTCTCCGTGAGCACCACGACATACGGGATGCCCCGCCCATTCAGCGACTGGTAAACTTTGCCGTCGACATCATCGAGTACGAGGCTCACGCCGGTTTGCTTGATGTACTGGCGAGTTTTCGCAGCACGACCCTGCTCGATATTCATCGAGATCACCTGTACAGGGAAGCCGGCGGCGTTGCCGCCTTTGGCCGCGTAAAACTTCTGCACGTATTCCTCCAAATCGCTCGAGGCTTTCCGGCACGGCACACACCAATATGCGAAAAAATCGAGAATCACGATACTACCGGCAAAGTCATCCAGTTTTACTAATTCCTCGCTCTCAAACCTGTTGAGTTTAAATGAAGGGAACACCACCGACGTCGAGGCCCGCAATCCAGCCACACTTAAAAGGGAACCAACCAGGATAGCGAAAGAAACACGAAGCAACCGCATGACAACTATTTGCAGGAGGTGCAGCCAGCGGCCTGGGCACCACCAGATGTCGCCGAACCGGGTTCGATCTGCGCGATCAATCGATTTTGATAAATGAACACGCCGCTCTGTGAAAACAGCATGTTAGGCTTCGAAACCAGTCGCTGCTCAGAGATGCCCACCTGCCCAACGCTGGCACATCCAACTGCGCAAACCAGCAAACTAAACAATAGCATCTTTCTCATCACTGCCCTGAAAGTAGCAAACCAAAGGCCCTGTCAAAACTCTTTTAAATATCTTCATGGAGGGGGTCGTGATCGCACCGTGTCGAGGTGAGTAGCGTGAAAGAAAAATGACACATCCTGTGCCGTGCCTGATGATCCACCGAGACCGCCTCTCCCGCTTGCCGAGCATCCTATCCCATTGAGACTGGAAGTCCGCCCGGTCCCGCGCCCAGTCAGCCTCGCTGTACTTGCAGTGCATTTAAGGGAAGTTTTCAATTTAGCGGAAAAAACCGCCCGCGAGACGGTGCAGCGCACACGACTATTTTGCGAGAATCTCCCGTGCCAATTGCATACCTCTCCTAGTAAGCGGTCTGGCTGCCGTTGACCCCGCTTGAGTGAGAATAACCACGACTCGATCGTTTTTCAAATCTACGGCTCCGATCGTGCCGGAAGCGCCACCGTGCCCAACAACTGCGTTGCCAAAAAGATTGAAGCCTAGTCCGTATCCGCGTGTACCGGGTTGTTTTTCGTAGAGCTTGGCAATTACTTTTTCTGGTATTAATCGCTTGTCGCCAATCTTTCCCCGGACTGAATGAAGTCGGTAGAACTTCACCAGATCGGTGGGAGTGGAGATGAGAGCGCCCGCTGCGTTGACGAAGCCTTTGGATTCTCGCTTCCTCTTTTCCAGATAAGCCGAGATCTCTTCATCATCCCTGCCTGCAATGTGCTTGGCGTAGCGCGGGTGACGCTTGAGCAACTCGAGGTTGGGTTGAAACGTTGTGTTACTCATGCCGAGCGGCTTGAGAAGTCTCTCTTCGAGGATCTCCGGAAACCGCTTTCCTGTTACAATCTCGACGCAACGAGCCACGGCTGCAAAGCCCCGGAATGTGTAAGCGTACTTGGTGCCTGGCTTGGCCGCCAGGCCTTGCTTGGCAAGAGATGTGGCGACCCCGGCCTGGTCACTGGTTCTGATCGGAGAACCCGCGGGGAGACTCCCCATAGTACCACCGGGGAAGCCCGACGTGTGGGACAAGCACTCGGCGATTGTCGGCGACCGAACCTCGGCCCCGCTCTTCCTCATCTTTAATCGTGCATACTCCGGGATGTATTTCGATATCGGATCGTCGAAAGCAAGTTTTCCTTCGCCAACCAGCACGGCGACAAGAGTGGAGGTGATCGACTTGGTCATCGAAGCGATCTGGACGGGGCTGTTCTTTTCCCAACGGCGTGTGCTCTTCGGATCGGTTACCCCGTAAGCCTGGTTGAACAGCACTTTACCGTTTTCGACCACGCACACGGAGCCTCCTGGGATATCCGGAGATGCGACCGCTTTTGTGGCTAGATTATCGAGAGGTTGCCAGCGAGCGGATATGTTTTCTTCAGCGGAAAGAACTGGACAAATGAATAATAGTCCGAGGGTGAGAAGGGTGGCTGTGCGTGGGATCATGTGTCAGTGTCCAAGCTCCGTTCGTTTCAACGGAAACCAGTTGGCAAATACGTACTGCGAACTTCAAAGGTTACAACACTCTGATCCGACGATACACGCGCAGAACGCAAGGTTGGGTTGCCAAATCATGCGTTCATGTTAGTCTTTCGGCATGTTCTCGATGCTCCGATTGACGGTCGCTGTTTTGGCTGCCGTTTCGCTATTGGCCGAGTCTTCAGCGGTCGAAGTGGCGCTGGGCGAAACGGTCTTTACCGTGCCGGACGGCTTCACGGTGGAGCGCGTCGCGGGGCCCCCGTTGGTCGATCGCCCCATCACGGCCTCGTTCGATGAACAGGGCCGGCTGTACGTCTCCGACTCTTCTGGATCGAATGATCCGGTCAAGAAACAACTCGCGGAAAAGCCGCATCGTGTCGTCCGCCTGGAGGATCGCGACGGTGACGGCAAGTTCGATCATTCCGTTGTGTTTGCCGAGAGGATGATGTTTCCCGAGGGCACGCTGTGGCACGACGGGTCGCTTTACGTCGCCGCGCCGCCGAGCATCTGGCGGCTGACGGACACCGACGGCGACGGCGTGGCCGACCAGCGCGAGGAGTGGTTCGAGGGCAAAACGCTCACCGGCTGTGCCAACGACCTGCACGGGCCGTACCTTGGGCGTGACGGGTGGATTTACTGGTGCAAGGGGGCGTTTGCCGAGCAGCGCTACGCGGCGTTCCGGGGTGGCGAGCGGGTCACGCGGGCGGCGCATGTTTTTCGGCGCGACCCGGTCAGTGGACGGCACGAGTCGGTGATGACCGGAGGGATGGACAACCCGGTGGACGTTGTGTTCACAAACACCGGCGAACGCATTTTCACAACAACATTTTTCCAGTATCCCGGCGGCGGAAAACGCGACGGACTCATCCACGCCATTTACGGCGGCGTGTACGGCAAGTCGCACGGCGTGGTGGACGGCCATCCTCGCACCGGCAAACTGATGCCGGTGCTGACGCATTTCGGCGCGGCGGCGCCGTGCGGGCTGGAGCATTACGACTCGACCGTGTTCGGGGCCAACTTCACCGGCAACCTGTTCTCCTGCCTGTTCAACTTGAACCGCGTGCAGCGTCACGCGTTGACTCCCGACGGCGCGACGTTCCGCTCAGTGGACACCGATTTCCTTGCCACGACCAATGCCGACTTTCACCCGACGGACGTGATCGAGGACGCCGACGGTAGCCTGCTCGTGCTCGACACTGGCGGTTGGTACAAGCTCTGTTGCCCGACGTCGCAGTTTTGGCGGCCGGAAGTCTTGGGCGCGATTTATCGCGTCAAGAAAACCGGAATCAAGCCACCGGCCGATCCGCGCGGGGCGAAACTCGAATGGGTTAACACGCCGCCCGGGCGCCTGGCTGAGCGACTCGACGACGAGCGGCCGGTTGTGCAGCAACGCGCCATCATGGCCTTGGCAAAGCGCGGTGAGGCTGCCGTTGCCGCCTTAGCGAAGCCGATACTGCAGGGGAGCGAGCCGGCCGGGCTAAACGCGGTTTGGGCACTGGCGCGTATACAGGGGGATGCCGCCCGCCGGGTGGTTCGAGGTGCGTTGGCCAATTCGTCGTCGAACCTCCAGCAGGCGGCGGCGCACTCGGCAGGGCTGCACCGCGACGCCGGTGCGGTCGACGGCTTGGTGCGACTGCTCAAAACCGCCCCGCCGCCGGTGCGCCGCGCTGCCGCCGAGGCGCTTGGCCGGATCGGCTCGCCGCGCGCCGCCGCGCCGTTGCTCGCGCTTGCTGACGAGCCGCTGGACCGCGCGCTTGAGCACTCCGTCACCTTCGCGCTGATCGAGATCGCGCAACCGGACGCCGTGACGCTGTCACGCTTGCCCAGGCGTCCGGGGGCGTTGCGCGTCGCATTGATGGCGCTCGACCAAATGGAAGGTGACCACTTGTTGGCTTCCGACGTGCTGCCGTTGTTAAAGTCCGGCGATGCTAAATTACGCGGAGTGGCGGAGTGGATTTGTAACCAACACCCCGAATGGGGTGATGCGCTGGCCGCGCACTACGCGGCGGAGTTGCGGGCAGTTAAAACGGCCGCACAGAGCGAGGTGCTCGCCGGACGCCTGGCCAAGTTCGCGACCGCGCCGACGATCCAAGCCGGGTTGGCCACAGCTTTGGCCGATGTTTCCCGCGGCAAAGCCGAGC
>Ga0187827_10002262_pt1 | contig 26579 bp, 21 predicted proteins | sample ETNtaG_39_FD_167969 | JGI IMG/M metagenome (GOLD analysis project Ga0187827, IMG submission 167969) | Marine microbial and viral communities from oxygen minimum zone, Eastern Pacific Ocean - ETNP2014_SV_150_PacBio MetaG (Illumina Assembly) | ecosystem: Environmental > Aquatic > Marine > Hypoxic... | reverse complement strand
CGGCCACGCTGGACATCTGGGGTACGGTGGCCCCAATCCGGCTGGCAACATGGAGAGTCGGGTGTCAGCCGGGAGAGGCAAGAATGGACATCCCGGTCACGATGCCGAATCGCGGACGTACATCACGGTGTATGGGGTTGTGCACACGAAACAACAGAGGGGGGTCAGATGAAACGCACGTTGGTTGCAGCGTGGGTCGTCGGGATCTGCATGATGGGCTGGGGTGTTGAAGCGAGGGCGCAGCAGGTCACGTCGCTCATCCGGGTCAACACCGACGATACGGCGGCATATCTGGCGTGGGCTGAAGAGTCGATGCCGATTGTGATGGCCGCCCGTGCAGACTCGCTCACTATGGGAGTGTGCGTTCCGATGTTTGGTGCGGAACAGGAAGGTGATCTCTACGTGTGGACCACGACTCCCAGTTTTGCTGCGGCGCTGTCGGCCGACCGCAATGACCCGGCAGTGGCTCGTGAGATCGCAAAGGTGGCACCGATACGAACCGTTGTGTCCAACGATCTGATGACTACTATCAAACCTGGTGGAGCTGCGAGTCAAGCGGCAGGATCTACCTTTTCGATGTTGGCTCTTACGGTCGACACTGACCAGGTCGACCTATACATCACGCTGGTGACCAAACTTGAAGAGGCGGTTCACCAGAATGGTTTTCCCGACGTGAACTTCGCCGCTTCTAACATCATGACTGGCGAATTCGCTGGTCGCATTGCGGTTCGTATAATGGCGCCGACTGCCGAACGTCTTGGTGCGTATATGGACGCAAACGGATCGGAATCCTGGGCCACTGAAATCATGCGTCAGTTCCCTGGCATCAGAAGCATCGTTCAGCAACGGGTGAACAGCTGCCGTGTCAACGCTGTCCAGCAATGACGAGGGAGCGAGTAACGAATTCATCTGCGTAAAGGGGGGTCGCCGAGGCCCAACGCCTCGCCCGCGAGTGGGCCGCCGCGCACCCGCGATAACGTCATCGCATTGCACCCCTACCGCGGGTTCGGTCCAAGGATGAACGGCGGCGTGACCGCGTACGGGTTCGTTGGACTCAGCGGGCTGTACGGACTCCCGTAGACCCCGTAAGGATTTTTAATACTGTCCGGCGAGTATGGATTCCCGTATCGGCCGTATGGATTCGCAATGGAGTCAGGGTCGTACGGGTTGCTGCTCAAATTTCCGAGGTACTTGCCGTCGTTCCCATACAGTCTCGGCGTGTCGAGTGCATATGGATTGTTCGGGCTATTCGGGCTGAACTTGTTGCCGTAGCGGCCATACGGGTTGTTTAGGCTGTTCGGGGCGTACCGGTTTCCAGATCGCCCGTAGGGGTTCGCGGTGGAGTCCGGGAGATACGGATTCGTGCTCAGTCGTCCGAGGTGATCGGGTAGACGCTCAGGAGCAGGCCGACGATAGGAGCGACCTGGTCCCCGAGATGTGACTCCGGTCCGGGCGCGAGCGAGATCCCGCACCGCTCGGTTGTACTCCTGGAGCGTGAGGCCCGGCATCGACTGACGCATCGCGGAATAGGGCACCTGACGTTTGATGTCGGCTTCCGTGGGTGCCTGTTGGGCGAACACGGGTGCTGACCAGACCGTGAGCAGCAACCCGAAGATCGTGGCGAGTAGTGCTGTTCGCATATGTCCTCCTCTGTCGAATCACCGGGAATAAGTCCGAACGGTTGCTCTTGGTTCTCTCCCTCCACTGCAGCAAAGGTTGTGCCGAACCAGTCAGGTTCTGTGGATCTGTTTTGTTAACGGTTTCTGGGGTTATCGGCACGGAGTGTCCAGGGTTAGTGATGGGAGAGCGACCTCAAAAGATGACCAGGAATAAGGGTGAGAGGGCGGTTGTGGTGCCAACGTGATGACTAGAGTGATGCGAATTGAACCCTCGGCCAGCCCGCAGTAGACTCGTGGTCTACATCAGGATGTAAGGAGTGTTCGTGACGCAGAGTGGTCGTGTCATCACGGTTGTCGCCCTATTGATGTCGCTCACGGTCGGTGTGCAGGCGCAGACGCCAGAGTACATCGACGCGCTGCGGACGCGGGCTGAGCAGGGTGATGACGACGAATGAAGCTTATCCATGTCCCGTCAATTGGGCCTGATTCTTGGAGAAAACTCTTGGCTCGTCCCGAAAAGCAGTGGGTAACGGGCTATTCTGCTCGGTCTTTAGCCTACTGTTGGGAGGCTGCCGACGGGTTTCCTCCAGAAATCACCGCGGCTCTCGCGCAAGTGTCGTCGTTTGAGAAGATTCGTCCGCTCTTGATATTCCCCGAGTGGAAGGTGTCTTTGCCAGGAGGCCGTGCGGCATCGCAGAACGACGTGTGGGTGCTCGCGAAAGCCGGAGCCGACTTGGTCTCCATTGCGATTGAGGGAAAAGTGGACGAACCGTTCGGTGATCCCCTTGAGGTGTGGCAGGGGGACGCCTCGCCGGGGAAAGTTGAACGCTTAGGGTATTTGGCCGAGGTTCTTGGGCTATCAGAGCCGATTCCCAAGACGATCTACTACCAGTTATTACATAGGGCGGCGTCGGCCGTGATTGAGGCGGAGCGTTTCAATGCGGCTCAGGCGGTGATGGCTGTTCATTCATTCAGCCAGAGCAACCGTTGGTTTCCTGAGTACCAATCGTTTGCCCGTTTGTACGGAGTCGAGGCAGAGATTGGGAAAACCTCAACGGTCAGAGTGGGGAGTGGCATGAAACTCCACATCGTGTGGGTGCACGGCGAAGAAAAATACCTGAACAGATGACGCAACTCAGCCACGTGAGCCGTAAGCCCCCGCATTGAACCCCCTGGGGATGTCCCGGTCGCTGTTGAAACTTGGCGGCGGCTCGGGTGACATTCTATGCGACCTGCTCCACCTCCCTGGCGTCTCCGAGGCTGAGGCTGTGATCTCGGGCACGGAGGGCCGCGACGAGTTGGGCCATATCCGCATGGCCTTTCAGGCGGCGGAAGCCCTTGGCCGCTTCGAGGACGCCAGCGGCGACCCAGCGCAACATCATCTGGCCGCCTCGCCAGCGCTTCACGTGGCGTTTGACGTGGCGCGTCCGGCTGATGAGGCTCTCGGCGGCGTTGGTCGTGGCCAGCGAGCGCTGGAGCCGGGGGGAGAGGCCGAGCGTGAGCACGGTCACGGTCTCCTCGAGCCCTTCCCGCACACTGGCCGCTGCGCACGGATGCTCCCGGTCGAGGCGGCGGGCGAGGTTCCGGAGCACCCGTGTCGCGGTCTTGACGTCCTCGCTCTGATAGGCCCGCCGCAGGATGGCCTGCACCCAGGGGCGCTGGCGCTCCGGCAGATGGTCGAGGATGTTGCGGGTCTTGTGGACTTGACAGCGCTGCACGACGGCGGCGCGGCCGAACACCGCCGTCACCGCCGCCCGCAGCGCCTTCGACCCATCGAGCATCACTAGCACACTCCGGTCGGTGCGCAGCCCGCGGCTCTGGAGGTTGGCCAGCAGGCTTTGACAGACGGTCGCGTTCTCCGTCGCGCCTTCCCAGAGCCCAAGCGCGTGTTTGGTGCCGTCAGCGCCGATCCCGAGCGCCACGATCAGACAGTGCTCGCCAATGTGGACGCCGTCGAGCACGAGGCCGACCAGATCCAGATCGTCGAGGGACGTCGCTTGCCACGCGGCCAGCTGCGCGGCGGTCTTGGCGACAAACCGGCGGCTGACGGCGCTCTTACTCACGCCGCGGCTGGGGACGTCGGGCGGCAGGGGCTCCAGACTCCGGGCATAGCCCCGGGTGCTAACGCCGACCAACAGCTGCTCGACGGTGCGCCGCCGCAGGGGATCGGTCTGGGCCATCGCCTGGAAGGTCGGCAGCGACACCTCCTGCCGCCCCGAGCGGACCCGGGGGCGGCGGATCCCCACCTTGCGCCCGCCGAGGACGACTTCACTGGCCACCGTCCCGGCCCGAGACGCCGTGCGGTCAGCCTGGTGCGCGTAGCGCGGCCCACAGAGCGCCGTCCGATCCTCCTCGAGCATCGCGTCCAGAACCTGCCGTCCCGACCGCACCGCGAGGTCGAACAGCTCTGCTTCGGTGTCGATCAGCAGCTCGACGAGGGGCAGACGACGAGTGGTCCGAGATTCAACAGCAGTGGTACGGCGGACTGTGCGAGACTTCTTCATGGCGGCTCCTTTCCTGTGAGGCGTATCGCCTCAGGTTGCCCACCACTCGTGTATCACGAGCAGTGAGGAGCCGCCGCTTCAATTTTCAACAGTCAGTGGGACATCCCCCAGTGCTGCTCTCGATAGGACAAAATAGGACATAGGACATGTTTGGATGCAGATCCATGCAGCCGCATGCCTTCCGGGGAAATCTAATGAGCCTGGGTGGAGAGCCTTCAGGGCAGCGCGGCCAACGTGGCTTGAGCTTGCGCGCCTTCCTCGGAATTGGGTTCCTTCTCGATGACCTGCGCAAAAAAGGACTTGGCGGTCTCGATGTCGCCCCGGTTCAGGGCGACCAGTGCCAGCTTGAACAGCGGCTTCGCCCAGTTCGGGTCCGCCGCCGACGCTTTTTCATACCATCCGGCGGCCGTGTCGATCTCGCCCTTGGCAAACTCCAGCTCGCCCAAGTTGTAGAGGTCTTCGCGAGACCCGCCATCACCGCTCGCGGCGGTCGCGAGCGCGTCACTCGCCGCGTCGAAGTCCCCCATCGCCATACGGGTTCGAGCAATCTCGGTCTCGAGCTCCGCTTCCAACGAGGGGTCGCTCGCCACCGCCTGTTCGAAAGCTGCGATCGCGTCCTCGTAGTTCTCCAGCTCGAAGTTGGCTTTCCCGATTTGCACGTTCAGGTCGTTCAAGATCGGCAGGCTCTCCAGCAGCGACGCATACTTGTCGAGGGCGACCTGCCATTCGCCGCTGTTGTACGCGGCATCGCCGTCCGTGAGGTCCTGTTCAATCTGGTCCGGGTCGAGGCCCTCGAGCGCTTCTTCACCCAACGCGACTACCAGCGGGTGCTTGATACGGACCATGTCGAAGGCCATCGGGGGGTTGTCTCCCTGGCGGAGACGTAACGTCGTCGAATTGGGATGAAACCCTTCGACTTCCACTGTCACAACCCAGGCGCCGCTCGCCATCCCGAGCATCGTGTACCGGCCGAGCGAGTCCGTTGCCTGTTCGTACCGCGGGGGATTGGCTTCAGAATTTTCGGCGATGATCATCGCACCTTCGATGGGATTGCCCGCTTCGTCCAACACGACCCCGTTGAGTCTGCCACCTTGCGCCAGCGCGGTCTGGGCCAGCGTGCCGGCGACCAGCGTGATGACCAGTATCGAAAGAACATGGCTGCGCATCTGAGGCTCCTAAGTCTTCCACCTATAAAGAGTTACAGCACCACACGCGCTGTGTCAGCACCGCGCCGATTCGGCAACGCACTGCCGATGCCAGACGCCTCAGTATAAACCATGCGCGGACGGTTGTCGTGACCTCGGCGAGGCCCTGAACGACCGCTACCGGACAGTCTGGCTGGCCGCGTCGATCGCCGCCCGTGCTTCCGCGCTCGACGGATCGGCGCCGAGCGCCGCTCGATACGCGGCCAGCGCCTGATCCGGCTCCTGCTTTCCCTGGAAGGCGTGGCCGATCTGCAGATACAGGCTGGTCAGCGCGGGCGCCCGTTCGAGAATCGATCGATAGGCGTCGATTGCGGCGTCGTAGTTGCCCCGGTCGAAGAGCCCTTCGGCTACCTCCAGGCTCTCGACGAGCTCGCTCGCCTTCAAGCCGGCGAGAAGGCCCTCGGTCGGTGCCGGTGGGTTGAACCTGTCGGCATCCATCGTGAACTGCACGTTGGTCCCCGAACCTGCGGTGCGGACGTTGGCAAAACCCTGGACCGGCAGAAAGCCGTCGGCCTGGATGACAAACAGCCACTCGCCCCGGCTCAAACCGATGAAGGAAAAGCGGCCAGAGTCTTCCGTCGTCGCGGTCTGGCTGGTGGTCGACACGAGACTCTCGGCGGTGACCGTGGCGCCGGGGATACCGTCACCATCCCGATCTCTGACGAGGCCGCGTACGCGCCCCTGTGCGGCGGCCGATGCCACCATGCCTGTCACCAGGCCGGCGATCAGAACGCATCGGTAGATGAGCGGTCGGCTGGTGCGGTTCATCAGAAGTCTCCCGGCGTGTGTGGTGGCTGACGGCACACACGCCGCCAGGCAGGCCTGAAAAGTATAATCCAAGCGGTGTCGATGCAAGACCAAAACCGTCGTGCGGTCGCCCGAGCCATAATGCGCGCGTGTCTGTTGGCGGGTCTGTTCCTGGTCGCCCAAGCGGCCTCCGTCTTCGCCGAGATCGATCGGGTTCGCCTGGCGCGGCTCGATGAGGTGATCGCGGCCGCCATACGCGACGGCCGCTTGCCTGGCGCGGTGGTCGTCGTTGGTCACGCCGGCGAGATCGTCTACGAGCAGGCGTTCGGAGCGCGCGTGGTGGATGGGCCACCCGAGGCGATGACGCTCGACACGATCTTCGACTTGGCGTCGCTAACGAAGGTCGTAGCAACGACGACGAGCGTGATGATCCTCGTCGAGGAGGGGCAGCTCCGGCTCCGTGACCGCGTCGTGGCCTACCTGCCCGAGTTCGCGAGCCACGGCAAAGATCGGATCACGATCGAGCATCTCCTGACCCACGTGTCCGGTTTGCGTCCAGATTTGCCATTGGAGGAGGTGTTCGAGGGAGCCGGCGTGGCGATCGCACGCGCGGCCGACGAGGTGCCTGAGGCGGGCCCGGGTGAGCGCGTTGTCTACAGCGACATCAACTTTTTCGTGCTCGGAGAGATCGTCCGACGGGTGACCGGTCAGACCCTCGATCAATTTGCGCGCGACCGGATCTTTCAGCCGCTCGGGATGAGGGACACCGTGTTCAGGCCCACAGCTTCGCTCACACCGCGGATCGCGCCGACCGAATCGTGCGGGCCACTGGCCTGGCCATGCGGCGGCAGTGACGCGGTGATGCTGCGGGGGCTCGTGCACGATCCGACAGCGCGCCGAATGGGTGGGGTGGCTGGTCATGCGGGAGTGTTCAGCACGGCCGGTGACCTGGCCCGGTTCTGCCGGATGTTGCTGGCGGGCGGGATACTCGATGACGTGCGGATGCTCGCGCCACTCACCGTGGCGAGGATGACCCGGGTCTCGACGCCCCTCCATCTCGCCGATCGGAGGGGCCTCGGTTGGGACATCGACTCGCGGTTCTCCTCCAACCGAGGCGATCTGTTCGGGTTCGGCTCGTACGGCCACACCGGCTTCACCGGCACCTCCCTCTGGCTCGACCCGGCGTCGGATACCTTCGTCATCTTCCTGTCGAGCCGGTTACACCCGTCCGGAGCCGGCGACGTGACGGCGTTGCGCGGGCAGGTTGCGACCGTGGTTGCCTCCGCCGTGTCGGGCGATCTGGCCGGCAGGTCGACTGCCGAGGTCGAGACACCGGTGTGGACCGGTCTCGACGTGCTGAGAGAGCAGGGGTTCGAGGCGCTGGCCGGTGCCCACGTGGGATTGGTCACGAACCAGACCGGGCGAGCGCGCGACGGCGCGACCGCGATCGACCTGCTCCAGGCCGCGCCCGGCGTCGAGCTCGTCGCCCTCTTCAGCCCGGAGCACGGCATCCGCGGGGTGATGGACGGCCCGGTCTCGTCGAGCCTGGACGCGCGCAGCGGTCTGCCGATTCACTCGCTGTACGGAGAGACGCGGCGGCCGACGGCCGAGATGCTGCAGGGTCTGGACACGCTGGTGGTCGATCTGCAGGACGTCGGGGCGCGGTTCTACACCTACGCGACCACGATGGCCTATCTGCTCGAGGAGGCGGCGGCGAGAGGGTTGCGCGTGCTGGTGCTGGATCGGCCCAACCCGATCGGAGGTGTCGACGTCGAGGGCCCGATGCTCGACGCGTCGGCGACCGGGTTCACCGGCTATTTTCCGTCGCCGGTGCGTCACGGCCTCACGCTGGGAGAGCTGGCCCGGCTCTTCAATTTCAATGCCGAGCGCGGGATTGGCGCCAATCTGGAGGTCGTCGCGATGCGGGGCTGGCGCCGCGCGAGTTGGTTCGATCAGACGGGGCTGAGGTGGGTGAACCCGTCGCCGAACTTGCGCAATCTCAACCAGGCGTTGCTCTATCCGGGCATCGGCGCCATCGAAGGAGCGAACCTGTCGGTTGGCCGCGGCACGGACACTCCGTTCGAGCAAATTGGGGCACCCTGGATCGACGGCGCCGAGCTGGCGCGCGAGCTCAACACGCTGCGACTGCCCGGCGTGCGTGTCTATCCGCTTCGGTTTCGCCCGAATGCGAGCCGATTCGCCGGCGAGCTTTGCGATGGGGTGTTCTTTGTCGTCACCGGGCGTGACGTCGTGCGACCGGTGCGTCTTGGTCTCGAGGTGGCCGCGGCTCTCTATCGTCTATATGGCGACCAGTTCGACCTGGACGCCGTGGCGAGGCTGTTCGGGTCACGAGACATGCTGACGCGTATTCGCGCCGGGGATCCGTCCTGGGAAATCGCCGCGGCGTGGGCGGAGGGTGAGACGGCGTGGCGGCGGCTGACCGCTCCCTACCTCCTCTACGACTACTAGATCATAACCTTCTGGTTTCTCCTGTCTCCTGTCTCCCGGGACGACAGGGCATTACATCTGATACAGCATCCAGTAGACGACCACGCCGGTCACCGACACATACAGCCAGATTGGCAGTGTCCACCGGGCGATGGCGACGTGGCGCGCGTCGTTTCGTCGCAGACCGCGTCGCAGCGTCACCAGTGCCAACGGCACGATGATCGCTGCCAGCGTGATATGCGAGATGAGCACCGTGAAGTAGACGATCCGGACCGGGCCCAGACCGGTGAACGGCTGCGAACCGACCTGCGCGTGATAGACGAGGTAGGACACCAGGAACAGCACCGACGTGGTGAACGCCGCGAGCATGCACAGTCGGTGCTGTCGGACGCGCCCACGGCGAACCAGCACGTATCCAGTCGCCAGCAGCACCGCCGCGAGGCTGTTCAGTGTGGCGTTGACCGCCGGGAGTGTCGTGACATCGAGCATCGCCTTCGTGCTCCGCCGCCTGTGGGGATCGAGTCGGTTGTGCCACGTCTCAGCCAGCGGCGTCCAGCAGCAGGAGCCCCCAGATGAGCGGCAGGTAGAGGAGCGTCGCTCTGAACAGGACACGGGCGCGGTCGGTGGACCGGTCGGCGGCGAACCGCGTCGCGAGGAAGAGCAAGGCGAACGTCAGGATCGTCGCACCGGCTGCGTAGCCGAGACCGGCCAGGCCAAGCCATGAGGGCGCAATACTGACCGGCACCAGCAGTATGGTGTAGACGAGCAGATGCCGCGCGGTGCGCCGACCACTCGGGTCCGTCACCGACAGCAGCGGCAGACCCGCCCTTTCGAAGTCGATGCGATACAGCCAGGTCAACGCGAGGAAGTGCGGCAGCTGCCAGACGAAGACGATGGCAAACAGAGTCCAGGCACCGGCCGTGAGCGGACCCCCGGCGGCCCAGCCAATGACCACCGGCAGGGCGCCCGGTACCGCCCCCCCCAGGACGGCCCAATGAGTCCATCGCTTCAACGGCGTGTAGATGCCAGCGTAGCTCACGAGGGTGGCAAGCGCCACGACGGCGGCTGTGAGGTTCACACCGAACGCCAGCTGAGCCAGCCCGGTGACCGAGAGCAGCACCGCGAGCCAGGTGGCGTCAGTGGATTGCAGCCGTCCGGCTGGTATTGGTCGGTCTCGCGTCCGGAGCATGCGCTCGTCGAGATCGCGTTCGGCGACCTGGTTGAGCGCGGCGGCTCCCCCGGCCACCAGTGTCGCGCCGATGGTCGTGTTCGCGAAGACGACCGGGTCGATCCCCCCGACGCGTCCCACGAGATACCCGACACCGGTCGTCACGACGACCAGGGCGTTCAGCCGTAGCTTGGTGAGTACGACGAAATCGGCAAGACGGTCGCGCTGTTCGGCGACGCCGACCGCACCACTCGTCATATCGGCGCTCCTGGACGTGCCGGCTCGGGTGCGATCCGGGACGCGCGGTGTGAGCGCCACTCTGCGTCGCGCGCATCGGGAAACCGGTGCCGGTTGACACGCAACCCGAGGACCAGTGCCGTGCCCAGCACCATGGCGCCGGTAGCCACGTGCGCGGTGTTGATCACCGGGGCGCGCTCGCTCAGCACCGTCCATCCGCCCAGCCCGATCTGTGTCAGCACCAGCAGGACCAGTGCCCACGCTGGCCGAATCAGGTCACGCCGCTCGCTGTGATGCACCAGCAGATGCCTGGCTGTCGCCAGTATCAGGAGAGCCGTCGCCACCGCGCCGATGCGGTGCAGGAAGTGGACGGCGATCGCGAAGCTCCACTGCGGCGGCACCAGCCGGCCGAAAGCGAGAGGGAAATCGGGTATCGCCAGGCCGGCGCCGGTGTGCCGCATCGTGGCGCCGACGAGAATCTGGACATAGACCAGCGCCGGGAGTCCGGTTGCGAGCGTGACCAAGGTCGAGTCGCGGATGACCGGTTCGTGCGTGTCGAGCGCGCCGCTACGGCGCCAGCCCGCGGATGTAAACAGCGCGAGCCCGATGGTCAGGCTAAAGAAGACTTGCGCCAGACCGGCGTGCGAGACCGAAATCGGGGTCGGCAGGAAGTAGAGCACGGTGATGCCGCCCAGCACACCCTGAAGCGTGACGGCGACCAGCGCGGCAACGCCGAGGTGTCGCATCCATTGGCGCGGCTCGGCCCGCCACAGCCAGACCGCCAGCCCGATCGTCAGCAGCCCGACGGCCGACGCGATCATCCGGTGGCCGTGTTCGTAGAAGATGCCGCCCACCATGTTGGACAGCGGGAAGGCGAACATGAAGTAGCCGTAGGTGTTCGGCCAGTCCGGCACAGACAGGCCAGATCCGGTACTAGTGACCATGCCCCCCGCGGTGATGAGCAGCAGGGTGGCCGCACAGACGAGCCGGGCATAGCGGTGAAGCCAGGTCATAAGGCAACCGGGCGAGAGTCGGAACACGTCCGGAAGCCGAGTGGTCGTCTCGAGTCGGAACGACCGGACGCCGCACCGATTTCGGGCGGCGTCCGGTCTGTCATCTGTCAACCGTCATTTGTCACTTGTAAATGACGGTCGGTCTCATGGCGCGGTGAACGTGAACGAGACTTCGGCGGTCTGACCCGTGGCCACGGTCACGTTCTGGGTCTGGGTGCCGAGCTGCTCGTGCCAGGCTTCGATGACATAGTCACCCGGCGGCAGCGTGCTGATGTCGAACATCCCGTCTGCAGCGGTGGTCGCAAAGTAGGGGTGATCGAGGACGCCGACGTAGGCGCTCATCCAACCGTGCACGTCGCACTTGAAGGGCACCATGATCTCGGCGGCATCGAACGACCGCTCGAACTTCATGCCCTGAATTGGCTGTCCCATGTTGAATTCGTCGTTTGCCGTCGGGCTCGCATGGATGTTGTGGAGCGTTGGGTCGCTGTTGGTAATCTCGAGCGTCTGACCCACACGCATGCCAAGCACGTGGGGTGTGTAGCGGCAGCCCTGCTGGTCCAGCACCACGTTGCCACTGGCGTCGGGGAAGCTCCGTCCTTCGAGCCCTTCCTTGACGTAGACGAAGACGTTGCCGAGGTGGCCGTTGCTGCCCACGAACGTGCTCGACATCGTGTCGCTCGCACTCATCGCGCACACCGGGTCGGAGCTCATCATGAGCTCTTCGGCTGCCGGCAGCTCACCGTCGAGCATGACCACGCCGGAGACGTTTCCGGCGCTGGCCGGGTCGAACGCAGCCGGGGCCGGTGCGGCCGGTGCGCTCGCTGCAGGCGCCGCGTCACCGCCGCTGTCGCCACCGCCGCCACAGGCCACCGCGGTGGCCATCACGAGTAGGGAAAGGACCGACCACACATTTCGCTGCTGCATTGAGGTTCTCCTGAACACGTTATTCGATTCGGTTTGTGGATGATCGGGTCGCGCTGAGCGTCCGCCCGACCCGGGGAAATGTATAGAACGACAGAAACCCGGTGACTCCAGTCCTAATAACTATCACACGCTCAGGGGTGTGTAAACAAAGAGCGGTCAGTTCGCCGGATACCCGTCACGACGCGGCGCGTATCTTGCGGGTGATCCGGTCCTCGATCCAGTGCGAGTCCCACCACTCCATCGGCGTGATCGGCCAGCCGTGTAGGAGGATGGCGAAGTGCAGATGGTCGCCCCCTGCGAGCCCGGTTGTTCCGCTGCGTCCCAGCTCGTCGTCCATCGACACGGTGTCGCCTGGGCGAACGGTGATCGAGGACAGGTGCGCATACAGGGATTGCAGTCCCATCCCGTGGTCGACGATCACGCAGTTCCCATAGATGCCGAGGTAATCGGCCCAGACGACCCGGCCTGTGTTGGAGGCGAGAATCGCGACGTTGGCGGTCGCCGCCAGGTCGAACCCGAGATGGATCTGCTGGTCGACTTCGCTCCCGTCATGGATGTAGGTACGATGATCGGCGAAACCCGATTCCACCTGCGAGTTGCCGAGCTGGCGAAACGGTTCGGTCCACAGCCGCTCTGCTGCGGTGTCGGCCGCGAGCGCCATGATCTGCTCGTCGTTGATACGCCGGAGCCCGCCATTGATCGCCAGATACTGCTCCAGCAGCCCGGCGCCGGGCGGCAGCGGCAGTGTGCGGAACTCTTCGCTCCGCGCGACGATGTCCGGTACCACCTGTTCGAGGAAGCGGTCGCCGACCGTGATGCGGGATCGCCTGAAGCGTTGAGGAAAAATGCGATGGTCGAACGCGATCTCCGCCTCGTTGCCTGCCTCGTCCCGGGCGTACAGCCGCATCGGCGTGTCGAGATCCTGGTCGTAGAGCAGCGCGAACAGCGCGACCCGCATCGTCTCGTCGGCATCGGCCACGCCGGCGGCCCCAGCCGGGTAGCCGGGAAAGAATCGGTCCCCAACACGAACCCCCGATTCGGCGTCCGACGGGGTGACGCGGTAGACGATCAGCTCGGCTCCGCCATGGTTGACATAGTGAAAGGATGACAGCGCCGCCAACCGTGGCGGGTCGAATCGCGCCTCGACCTCGAGCCGTGTGGTCGTGTCTCGCTCGCGCAGCCCGAACAGCACCGACCGCGTGGCGTGCACCACGATCGTGGCCGGACCCGGCGCCAGGTCAGGATGCGTTTCGCGCGTCAGGCTCCGAGACACCCGAACGCGGGTGTCAGTTTCTTGTGTCATCTGGGCGCCGCCCGGCTCCGACAGAGAGAACAGCGGCAGGGTGTTGCCGCCCTGCTCGATGACTGCCGTGATGTCGGTGAGCTCGCCGTCGGTCGCATCGATCGAGGCGTCGAACCGCGCGGTCCGGCCGATGAGACGGGTCGGCTCGTGAATCTCGATTGCCGGTCCAGGAGCGCGTCCCGCGCCGATGTAGACACCGGCGCCGAGCGCAATTGCGACCAACAGGAGCAGCGCGACAATCAGTCGGGTCACGCGCCTATTGTATAGGAGCGTGCAGATTGACCGCCTGGGAGGGCGTTGGTAACATGGGTTCGATTGGCACAGGCCGGTGCCGACGTCTGTGGCGGTATCGTCTAGGGGTTAGGATACATGGTTCTCAGCCATGGGACCGGGGTTCGAATCCCCGTACCGCTACCAACGCTCACGGTCTACTCGGTCCACAGCAACACCCGTTCCCTGTCGGCATCCTGATAATCGAGCACGAGGCCAGGGCCATGGTGGTCGAGGTCTCCGATGGTCACGTCGAGGTCGCCGACGATATCGCCGTCAGCCTCTGAAAAGTCGACCGTGGCGTCGTCACCGAACCGCAAGAGCCAGAGTGGGATTCGCAGGTTCATGAGCCGTTCATCGTCCGGGTCCCAAACCAGCACATGGAGTGATTCGGGTCGGCTGTCGCTCGGTTGGTCCCGGCGTCTGACCTCGGCCTGGAGATTCCCGTCCTCCCGGACCAGGTGGATGAGCGGGTCGTCCCCGACAAACCGAGCCCGGGTTTCCTCAAACGTGACGTCGGCGGTTTCGGCCGTGGCTTCTGCAATGTCTACGTTGCTCATGACGACGTAGACCGCGAGGGCGATGAGGGTCACCGTGCCGACGACCGCGAGCGCGGCGAAGGAGACGAGTGCGATGACCCACGTGCGCTTGCGGGAGGTCTTGGTCGTCATGATGGCGGTCGTGGGTGGCCGCTCCTATTTGTTCGGACGACACCGGTGGAGACGAAGTTCCCGCCGCCGGGGAGTCAATCGGGGGTGGGGGAGTCGGATGGCTGTGGCCACTAGGGACGCTGGAAGACGTTCTTCCGGAGGCGTTTGGCGGCGTCCTCGCACCTCTTGTCACGACCCTCGTCGCACAGCTCGCGCGCCTGGTCGTAGTGCTGGCGGCTCAGCGCCCGGTCGCCGGCGAGGTCAGCCAGCTTGCCCAGCTCGAGGTGGGTGCGACCGGTCACCCAGAGACGCGCGTCCCGCTCGAGCGCGGCTTGTAGATCGGTGCTGGCGTCTGCGTCGCGCTCGAGCAGCAGCCCGGTGGCGCCGCGTTTGTAGAGCCACACCGCCTCTTCTCCAAACATCTTGACCCTGTCGTCGGATGCCAGCCTCGAAAAACCCACGCGCAGGTTGGAGGCGGCCAGACCGGGACGTTCGTCCCGGAGCGCGGTCGCCGCCGATTCCAGCCAGACCAGGCGATTGCGCGGGTAGCGTCGCTTCAGGTCGCGGAGCACCCGTTGCGCCGCCCCGTACTTCCTCTCGCGGTTGTAGATGAGCACGAGTCCGAATTGCGCCTCGGTCCGGGTCTCTCCGTCGTGGGCGGCGGCCTCCCGGATCAGGCGCAGCGCTTCCTCCTTGCCGGCGCCGAACCCGACCATCCTCGCCATCAACCGGACCGGCAAGGGCAGCGTCGAGACCAGATACCGGTAGGTTCCCACCACCAGTCCCGCATCCAGGCGTAGGGGGTCGAGCTCGAGCACCCGCTCGTGAGAGTCGTAAGCCTGCTTCGCCGGGCGCAGCGCCTCGAGCGTCTTGCCCTCCACCGTGGCCATGTAGGAAGCGGTCAGCCCCAGTGACGCACCGAGCTGGTAGTGCGCCTCCGGGTCATCGGACGACGTCCGGACGAGTGCTTCAGACAGCTCGATCGCCCGAGCCGAGTGCGTCGTGAAGATCGATGCGAGGTCGACCGGTGGATCCGGCATGTCGACCTTGCGTGGGGTGACGCTGCTCAAGTAGTCGTCGACGGTCATCGTGCCACGCAGGAACAGGATGCGCATCCAGGTGACCGCGGCGAGGCTGCGATGGGTGGCGGGGTTGTTCGGGTCGGCGTCGATCGCCGCTTCGAGGGTCTCGACGGCGGCCTCGTGGTCGAGGTTGTAGGCGAGGTCGAAGCCACGCGCAAGCTCGTCGGCGGTATTTTGCGCGTCGCTGGTGGCGGGGACCAGCAGCAGCACCGCGCAACCGACCAGGAGTCGTCGATTCATCTGCCCTATCATAGCTGCATCGCGGGAGCTTCCGAAGACCTTCTCCCGGCAGCGCATCCTCGCAGAGCCCGTGAGTAGAGAGCGTGTGATCCACCGCATCCAGACGATCGACGCGCATGCCGAGGGTGAGCCGCTCCGGCTCGTCACCGGAGGGTTCCCGACCCCGGTTGGCCAGACGATGCTCGAGAAGCGCGAGTGGGTGCGGGAGCACTGTGACGCACTGCGTCGGGCGCTGATGCACGAGCCTCGAGGGCACACCGACATGTATGGTGCGGTCCTGACCGAGCCGTGCGCCGAGGCGGCGCACGCCGGCGTGTTGTTCATGCACAACGAGGGATTCAGCAGCATGTGCGGTCATGGAGTGATTGCCGTCTGCACGATTGCCCTGGAACGGGGGCTCATCAGTGTTGGCAGTGTCGGAGGCGAGCGCTCAGAGCTGGTGCTCGAGGCGCCGGCCGGGCTCGTGCGCGCCCGGGTCACCGGCCCGCCAGGGGCGGGACGACCCTCTTCAGGTGGCGAGGCGCGTGTTCATGCCGTGGCGTTCGAGAACGTGCCGTCGTTTGTGTTGCATGCCGGTCTGCCGGTCTCCTTCGGCGGTCGTGTCATCCCCGTGGACGTCGCCTACGGTGGCGCCTTCTATGCGGTCGTCGATTGTGAGGCGGTGGGGATACCGCTCCGGCGGGAGTCGCTGGGCCGGCTGCGGCGGGCGGGCATGGAGATCGCGCGGGCGGTGGAACAGGCGGTGCGCGTCGTGCATCCCACCGAATCCGGTATCAGCGGCATCTACGGCACGGTGTTCACCGGCATGGCGGAGCGGGCAGAGGCGGACCTGCGCAACGTGACCGTGTTTGCCGACGCGCAGGTCGACCGTTCGCCCTGCGGGACCGGGACCGCCGCGGTGATGGCAGTGCTCGACGCGATGGGGATGCTGGCGCCAGACCGGATCTTCTCGCACGAAAGCCTCGTTGGCACGCTGTTCCGCGGCGCCGTGCGACGCCGCGCCGTCGTCGGCGATCGCGAGGCGATTGTGCCGGAGATCGAGGGGTCGGCCTGGATCACCGGCGAACACACCTTCCTGATCGACGATGACGATCCGCTGAAGGAAGGGTTCGTGCTTTGAGAGGCGCTCGAGGAGACAGGAGGCAGGAGGTAGGAGGCAGGAGGGAACTTGATGCCGCCGTTGAAAACTCCACGGCGGCGGCATTGAGAACCGCTCGCCCCGCACGACTGGCTCGCTATCGAGGCGCTAAGGAAATTGGCGAAGCCCACTGGCTTCTCCTACCTCCTGCCTCCTGAAATGCAGGTCGCTCACCACCCAATCGCAAGCCCATCCTTCCGGGGGTCGGATCCGCCCATCAGCACGCCGGTGTCGGGGTCGACCAGGACGCCCTGAAACCCGCCGAACCCGAAGCCGTCGACCACGCGGTGTCCGCGGCGGGTCAGATCGTCGCCCGTCGCCGTCGCGATGCCCTGTTCGAGGCCAATGCCGGTCGGGTCCCAGCGGGCCCGCGGCGCCTCACCGGCCTCCTGGATGTTCATACCGAAACAGGTCATGTTCAGCAGCACTTGCAGGTGACCTTGCGGCTGCATGTCCCCACCCATGACCCCATAGGCGAGCCACGGGCGTCCAGCCCGAAACGCCATCGCCGGTGCGAGGGTATGCAGCGGACGCTTGTGTGGCGCCAGGTGGTTGGGGTGGGCGGGGTCGGTGGCGAAGAGACTGCCGCGATTGTGCAACACGATCCCGGTGTCGCCGGCCACGATGCCAGCGCCGAAGCCGGCATACAATGACTGGATCAGCGAGACCATGTTGCCGCTCTCGTCGGCTGCCGCCAGATACACCGTGTCGCCCGAGCCTGACGGGGCACTGGGCGACAGGGCACCGCGTGCATGCTCCGGTCCGATGCGACCCGGCCCATGAGCACCGATACGGTCACTTCGAATGTCGCGTCTTCGGTGTCTGGCGTAGTCGGAAGAGATGAGCCGGCGCAGCGTCTGGTCGGGGACCGCGGCCGGATCGGCCAGATAGGCCGTTCGATCGGCAAACGCGATGGCGATGGCTTCGAGCACCAGGTGCAGGTAGTCGGCCGAGTTGTGACCGAGCTGACCCAGGTTGTCCCCGCCCAGAATGTTCAGCGCCTCGAGCGCGACAAAGCCCTGTGTGTTCGGGGGCAACTCGAGCAGCTCGACGTCTGCGTACGTCGTTCGGATCGGTTCTACCCACTCGGAGCGATGGTCAGCCAGGTCGGCCGCGGTGAGCCAGCCGCCACGTCGCTCGGCGTCACGCACGATCGCGCGGCCGACGTCACCTCGATACAACGCATCGCGTCCGTCAGCGGCAATCTGCTCCAGCGTCGCCGCCAGTGCCGGACAGGTGAAGACTTCGCCTGGATCAGGCGCGCAGCTTCTCGGGAGGAACGTCGCCGCGGCCGCCGGGTCGGATGCCAACATCGGAACCGCCTCTCGCCACTGGCGCGCCACGATCTCGGCGACCGGAAACCCGTCCCGCGCGCAGCTGATGGCCGGGCCGAGCGCCTCGCGCAGTGGGAGCGTGCCGTGTTCGGCGAGCAAGAGCGACCAGCCGTCTACCGCACCCGGCACGGTCACCGACAGCACCCCGTGGTCGGGGATCGACGTGTGCCCGAGCTGGCGAAGCTGGGCGAGGCTCGCGGCGTGCGGCGAGCGCCCACTGGCGTTCAAACCGCGTGTGCAACCGGTTGCCGCGTCGTGCACGATCGCGAACAGGTCGCCGCCGATCCCGGTCATCGTCGGTTCGACGACCGACAGGACCGCCGCCGCGGTCACTGCCGCGTCGACAGCGTTACCGCCGTTTCTGAACACTTCGAGCCCGGCGGCTGAGGCGCGCGGTTGACTGGTGGCGATGAGTCCCGTTCGGCCAAGGGCGACCGAGCGGGACCCGCGCGATGCCGTGGTGGGCGCACCGGGTGAGCGAGTGGTCATCCAGGTGTCATTGCCCCGGGGAGCTTGCGGCTCGTGCGGCGGCCAGAAACCGGTCGAGCCGGCGTCCGTGCTCGTCGAGAATCGGGTGTGCCCAGGTGTCGACGAGCATCTCGTGCACCTGCTGGTGATACCAGATCATCCCGTCGATGTCGGAGGTGAACGCATCCGCAAGAGCCACACCCTGCTGCTCGAGACCGGTAATCAAGTTGGACAGGTTGTGGATCTTGTCGGCCGATGCCACCGCGCGCGCCTCATCGCGCGGGCTGTGGCGCAGATGTTCGATGTAGGTCTCTTTCCGCGTGAGCCATGGGACGGTCTTCGGCGGCTCGGTTACGTCGCTGACGATCGCCAGCACCTGCTCGCCAAACCGATGCCGGATGACGTCGCGCTCGAGTGTCGTCTCTTCCAGCGAATCGTGGAGAATCGCGGCGACGATGGTGTGCTCGGTAAAGCCGAAGTCTCCCACGATCATGGCCACCGAGAGCGCGTGCGTCGCTTCGAATCCCCGGCCAGCTTTGCGCCGCTCGAGCCCGTGGGCCTCCAGCATCGTGGTGATCGCCAGCTCGACGTGTGGGGAAAACATGCCAGTCCCGGGGAGGAGTGTGCGTACTCCAGCAACACTGGGCGATCTTGCGGTGGGTCTGTGGACGGGGCTCCGCCGCTTCTAATCGGACTGTGCGACGTAGGTCTTCCGCGCGCGGGCCGTCATCCCACTCTGCTTCACCCGGACCTCGAGTTCGTGGAGCTTGCCGTCCCGAACCGTTGGGGCGAACCCGAGCACATACTGGCTGTGTAGCTCCTGGGCGACCCGTGTAAACGTCGGGCCGAGCTCGTCGGTGTCCTTCAGCTCGAAATATCCGCCGCCGGTTTCCTCCGCGAAGGTTTTGAGACGGCCGTCCGGATTGCTTCGCACCTGCCGAAGCCCGTTGTGATAATCCACTTCGAGGCCGATGGTGTAGAGCATCACCTCTTCGACCCGCGCCATGTCGAGCGCCTCCCGCCAGCCGATCTGATGCTGGGTGTCCTCGCCGTCGGTAAAGATTAGTGCCACCTTCCGACCCTCGATACCCTCCAGCGAATCGATGCTCGCGGCAATCGCGTCGTAGAGCCGGGTCGGGTTGCCGAACTGTAGCCGGTCGAGTGCCCGGATCAGGGCGTCGCGGTCCCCGATGAACTCGGCTTCCGGCAGGATCTGTATCTTGTCGTTGAAGGCGCCCACCTTGCCGCGGTCATCCGGCAGCATTCGGATGAGGAACTGCTCGGCTCCGGCCATCAGCAGGTCGAGGCTGGGGGTCATGCTGGCGCTGGTGTCGAGCATCACGACGACGGTGATCGGCCTGATTTCGTTTTCGAATAGGACGATCTCTTGTAGCTGCTCCTCGTCGAGTATCTCGAAGTCTTCCTGGACCAGATTCGGGACCAGCCGCCTGTTCTCGTCAGTCACGGTGACGTAGAGGTCGACAATCTCGGTGCCGGAGCGGAACACCGGGAGCTGCGGCTGCTGCGCGGCGACGACCACCGCGGCGAGGCCGCTCAACAACACGATCGTCAGCGATGGACGGGTAAGCATGGATCGAGCTTAGCAACCTTCGGCATTTTCATGCAACGTGATGTGACCTGAGCGCGTCTATCGAATAGGCGCCCCATGCATCATGGGCGTTTCACACGGCGTCTGGTCGCGGCGGGGAGTTCTTTCGCCGGAATAGCGGAAGAACTCGCACCGAGACCGAATGCCCGGTCGGAACGAGTGCCAGTGTCGTCTATTCCTGGTGATTTCGGGCGGAACAAGAGTTGCATTCGCCTCAAGGGAGTGGAGCCGAGAAAGTGATGCACCGATGACGACGACGACGAGGACGAGACGAGCCGGAGTGGTCGTGGTTCTGACGGGGTTGGCCGGGCTGGTTGGATTGGCCGGGTTGGCCGGGTTAGATGGATTGGCAATGACGGGGACCGCGGTTGCGGCCAGTGTGGCGGCAGAGCAGCCTCAGGACCGGCCGGCGCCTCAGGAAATCGGCAACGGCACAGTGTCGCTCGACGTCTTTGCACAGGGTGCGGTGCTCGACCTGCTGACCACGGCCCGTGAGGGCACGAGTCTGGAGCTGCGTCACCAGCGGTCGACCGACGGCGGCCAGACCTGGGGCACGGTGCACGTGATCGCCACCTTGGACCAGCCGATCTCGATCGCAACGCGGGGCAACGAGCCGCAGGTCGTGGCGCACGTGGAACACGTGACGGTCCACTGGTCTACCAACGGCACCTCGCGACATGGCGCCGGACCGATGGTCTCCGCCGTATCCCACGACGCCGGTCGAAGCTGGGCAACCGGGCCGAATCCGACGAACGATGCGGCGAACGTGGCGCAGAACTTTGCCGACATGACGGCCGACTCCGATGGCGTGTTCTACGTGGCCTGGATCGGTAGCCACGATGGACCGGCAGGAAGAGGGCTCGGTCTGGCGCGCTCGACAGACTTCGGAGAGACCTGGGATCACAGTCAGCTGGTCGACATGTCGAGTTGCGCCTGTTGCTGGAACAAGATGGTCGCGCCTCGGGCCGGGGCCGTTCGGGTGCTGTATCGAGACCACGGCGTCCGAGACATGGCGCTGGCGTCCACCGACGATGCCGGTCAGCACTGGTCGCTCGATGGCGCGGTCGGATCGTTCGATTGGGCATTCCCCGGTTGTCCCCATGTTGGCGGTGGGCTCGCGGTGGCGGAAGACGCAGACGACGGTACCGAGCAACTGCACGCCCTGGTCTGGACCGGCCATGAAGATCGACACGGCCTCTACTGGGTCCGGTCGGACGACGACGGCGGCACCTGGACCGAACCGCGCCCGATGGGCGGGGAACTGGCCCGACACGCCGATTTGGGTGCGGCTGGTCGGACCGTGGTGGCCGCCTGGGATGAGGGCCGCGCTATCTGGGTCTCCGTGTCTCGCGATCTCGGAGACGGATGGAGCGAGCCTCGCCGGCTGTCGGCTGACGGCTTCGTCGCTTCCCACCCGGTCGTCATCCGCACCCACGACGCGTTTCGTCTGTTCTGGACCGAGCGCGACGAAACCGGTCGGATGCACTGGACGTCGCGTCGTCTTGCTGGTGAGCAGGCCGCGCAGGCGACCAGCGGCGCCGCAGGGCAGTAGCAGGCCACTAGCCCATTCACACGCTGACCGGTTTCTCCGGTCGCGGCCCAACTCACTCCGCCCCGCTCAGTTTCCTTCCCCTGCCCGGAAGCCGTAACGCTCGACGCCAGTCGTCATTCAAGTTCCCCCGGTTCCGGCCGATTTCCCAGACGCAACTACTCGTCTTCGGAAACCGGTCGCATCGACCGTGGTGGCCACCGCGATACCTGGCGCGACAACCAGCGCGCGCTCCACAGGGACCGCGCGGAGAGGTTTGTCATGGACGCACGTATCACGATCGTGGCGTGGGGCACCGCCTGCCTCGTCGCCGTGCTGGGAGTCCCGTCGGCGCAGGCCCAGACCGCCAGTGGTCGGGCAACACTGGTGACCCTCGCAACGCTCAACGTGCAGTTCGCCACGCTCGACGTGCCGATTGCCGAGCAGGTCGCTGCGCTGGCGGGCCGAACGCGGCTCGCCCATTTGGACCGCCCGCTCGAGGCGCAGGCCGTCGGTGGTGTGGAACAGCTGGGGAATATCGCTTACCGCCCGGCCGGACGTCCAGCCTCGCTGACGCCGCTCTACTTCACGCTCACGGCGCTGCAGGCGCTCGACGTGCACTCGACCTTGCGCGCCGTCCATGCCGGTCATCACGGGGCCAACCCGCTGATGAGAGGGATCGGCGGGAACCCTGCGGCGCTGGCGGCCGTGAAGGGTGCGTCGGCGGCCGGGATGGTGTTCTTGACAGAGCGTCTGTGGAAGAACCATCCACGCAAGGCGGTCATGTTACTCGCTGCCGTGAACGTGGCGTTGGCTGCGGTCGTGGCGAACAACTATCGCATCGGAACCGTGCGCTAGTTGGCGACCGATAGTTGGAACCAGCGGCACGCTGCCCGGCGAGTCGGCCACGGATTGGTTGGTTCGGTGCACCCCATCGAGCACCAGCTCGGTGTCGCGCGACCAACGTGTGGCCGACGTCGTCAGTATGACGATGGCAGCTCCCCCCCCTTTCCCTTTCCTCAACTGCCTTGACCTCTCCTGGCACCACCCTGATCATCTTGCCCATCTTGAACATCCTTGACCATCTTTGACCATCCTTGACAGGGTGAATCTATATATGTAGATTTATGTATATGAAAGAAACGAGCACGCTGTTCCGCCTCTTGGGTGACGAAGCGCGCCTGCGGTTGTTGCGGCTGCTCGCAAAGGAGCGGCTCAACGTGAGCGAGTTGACCGCCGTGCTGGGCATCGCCCAGTCCGGTGTGTCGAGGCATCTCGGTCTGCTGCGTGATGCCGGTCTCGTGACCGAAGAGCGGGAGGGCGGCTTCACGTTCTTCCGCGTAACGCAGGACGAGAAAGATCGGCGACTGGCGCCGGTCTGGACGCTGCTTCGGACTCGCTTCCGTGGCGCGAGCCGGGACCCGCTGGTGCACGGCGATGAGGCCCGTTTGCGCGACGTTCTGCGACGTCGCCTGGAGAACCAAGAGACGCATGGCGGCGAGTCGGGCACCGGGGTGCGTCAGGTGGTACCGGGGCGCAGCTGGGCCGCTTGGTCGCGTGGGCTCGGACTGCTGTTGCCACCGCTCAGGGTCGGCGACCTCGGGTGTGGTGAAGGCTACCTGACCTTCGAGATTGCCAGATGGGCGGACCGGGTGGTCGCCGTGGATCGTTCGGCGCGCGTGCTGGAGCGGGCCCGCAGGCTGGCGGCGCGCCGACGGGTCGACAATGTAGAGTGGCGTCAGGGCGAGATTGAGAAGCTCCCGCTCGATACCGGTGCGGTCGACGTGGCGTTGTTGTCACAAGCGCTCCATCACGCCCGCGATCCGCAGCGGGCAATCGAGGAGGCGACACGAGTGGTGATTGACGGGGGCCGGGTGTTGGTGCTCGATCTGCGGGGGCACACCAAGGAATGGACGCGGGAGCGTCTCGGTGATCGGTGGCTCGGGTTCGGCACCGAGGCGGTCACCGGGATGATGGAGAAGGCCGGTCTGGTCGACGTCCGCGCGCGGCCGGTCACCGACGACACCGAACACGACCCGTTCGGTGTGCTGGCCGCCGTGGGAACGAAGCCGCGCCGGGGAGACGACACCGTGAAGGAAACCGGACAGCGATGACTGAGGATACGAACGTGACCACCGGCGACACGCCGGCGCGTCCAGACGGCGCCGCCACGCGTCGCCACATCGGGACCCTGCTCGGCGAACGCATCCTCGTGATGGACGGCGCGATGGGGACGATGATTCAGCGTCACACGCTCGACGACGCGGCATTTCGCGGCGAGCGCTTCGCCGGCCATCCGCAGGAGGTGAACGGGAACAACGACCTGCTCGTGCTGACCCGGCCGGATGTCATCAGCGGGATCCATTACACGTATCTGGAGGCGGGCAGCGACATCATCGAGACAAACACGTTCAGCGGCACCGCCATCGCACAGTCCGATTATGGGCTGGAGTCGATCGCCTATGAGTTGAACGTCGAAGCCGCTCGGCTGGCTCGGACCGCCGCCGCCGACTGGTCCAAGCGCACTCCGGATCGGCCCAGGTTCGTCGCTGGCGCGATGGGGCCCACCAACAGGACGCTGTCGATCTCGCCGGATGTCAACGACGCGACATTTCGTGCCAGCACGTTCGATGCGATGCGGGACGCCTATGCCGAACAGGCTCGAGGACTGGTGGACGGCGGATGCGACCTGTTGCTGGTTGAGACCGTGTTCGACACGCTCAACGCCAAGGCGGCGCTGGTGGCGATTCAGGACCTGTTCGACGAGCGGGGCATCGAGCTGCCATTGATGATCTCGGTGACGATTACCGACCGCAGCGGCCGCACGCTGTCGGGGCAGACGATCGACGCGTTCTATGTGTCGGTTGCCCATGCCAGGCCACTGAGCGTCGGCATCAACTGTGCGCTCGGGGCTCGTGACATGCGGCCCTACCTCGCCGAGCTGGCGGGTGTGGCCGACTGCTACGTCAGCTGCTATCCGAACGCCGGGCTGCCCAACGCGTTCGGCGAGTACGACGAGTTGCCAGACGAGACCGCCACGCTGCTGCGTGAGTTCTCGACGAGCGGTTTCGTCAACATCTTGGGCGGGTGTTGCGGCACGACACCGGGCCACATCCGCGCCATTGCCGCCGCGGTGGACGGCGTTGCCCCGCGCAAACGGCCCGCCGAGACCGCGAGGACGTCCCGATTCAGCGGGCTCGAGACACTGACCGTCCGGGACGACAGCAGTTTCCTGATGGTCGGCGAGCGCACCAACGTGACCGGGTCGGCGCGGTTCGCGCGGTTGATCAAGTCGGAGGATGTCGTCGCGGCCACCGCGGTGGCCGCAGACCAGGTGCGCGGCGGCGCCAACCTCATCGACGTGAACATGGACGAGGGGTTGCTCGACTCCGAGCGGGAGATGACCAGATTTCTCAACCTCATCGCGACAGAGCCGGAGATCGCGCGGGTGCCGGTGATGATCGACAGCTCCAAATGGTCGGTCATCGTGGCGGGGCTGAAGTGCGTCCAGGGGAAGCCGGTGGTCAACTCGATCAGCCTGAAGGAAGGGGAGGCCGACTTTCTCGAGAAAGCCAGGACGCTCCGGCGGTATGGGGCCGCGGCCGTCGTGATGGCCTTTGACGAGACCGGGCAGGCAGACACGACCGAGCGCAAGGTCGAGATCTGTCAGCGCGCCTACCGGCTGCTGACGGAGACGGCAGGGTTCGACCCACACGACATCATCTTCGACCCCAATATCCTGGCCATCGCCACCGGGCTCGAGGAGCACAACGACTATGCCGTCAACTTCATCGAGGCAACTCGAGCCATCAAGGAGACCTGCCCCGGTGCGCTCGTGAGCGGTGGGGTCAGTAATCTTTCGTTCTCGTTTCGGGGGAACAACGTCGTCCGCGAGGCGATTCACTCGGCATTCCTGTATCACGCCATCAAGGCGGGCATGGACATGGGTATCGTCAATGCCGGTCAGTTGGTGGTGTACGAGGATATTGCGTCGGATCTGCTGTTGCACGTCGAGGACATCATCTTCAATCGCCGGCCGGACGCGACCGAGCGGATGGTGCAGCTCGCCGAAACGGTCAAAGGAAGCGGCGTCAAGCGCCAGGTCGACCTGACCTGGCGTGAGGGAACGGTCGACGCGCGGCTGTCGCACGCCTTGGTGCACGGCATCGTGGACCACATCGAAGCCGACGCCGAGGAGGCGCGACAGGGCCGTGGCCGACCGCTCGAGGTGATCGAGGGGCCGTTGATGGACGGGATGAAGGTCGTCGGCGACCTCTTCGGCGCCGGCAAGATGTTTCTGCCGCAGGTGGTCAAGAGCGCCCGCGTGATGAAGAAGGCGGTTGCGTATCTGGAGCCATTCATGGAGAAGGAGCGGCTGGCGAGCGGGACCGCCAGTTCGTCACGGGGCAAGATCGTGATGGCGACCGTCAAGGGCGACGTGCACGACATCGGCAAGAACATCGTGGCGGTCGTGCTGCGGTGCAACCGGTACGACGTCGTGGACCTCGGGGTGATGGTGCACTGCGACACGATCCTGCAGGCGGCGGTCGACGAGCAGGCCGACATCATCGGCCTGAGCGGGCTGATTACCCCATCGCTCGACGAGATGGTGTTCGTGGCCAAGGAGATGAAGCGGCGCCGGCTCGACCGACCTCTGCTGATTGGGGGCGCCACCACCAGCCGGCAGCACACCGCGGTCAAGATCGCGCCGGAATATGACCAGAGCACGGTGCATGTCGTCGACGCGTCGCGGGTCATCGATGTGGTGTCGAGCCTCTTGAGCCCCGACCGAAGGGCCGAGCTCGACCGCCTTAACCGGGACGACCAGGCCACGCTTCGCGCGCAATACGACGTTCGCCAGCAGAAGCCGCTGCGGGCCTATGACGAGGCGCTCGCCAATCGGTTCCGCGACGACTGGGCGGCCGCCGATCTGCCGACGCCGGCGTTTCTCGGGCGGCGTGTGCTCGACAAGTTCGACATCGAGCTGGTGAGGCCGTTCATCGACTGGACGTTCTTCTTTTCCGCCTGGGAGATCAAAGGACGGTTCCCCGCGGTGCTCGACCACGCGGTGTATGGCGAGCAGGCCAGG
>Ga0187827_10002261_pt1 | contig 26587 bp, 23 predicted proteins | sample ETNtaG_39_FD_167969 | JGI IMG/M metagenome (GOLD analysis project Ga0187827, IMG submission 167969) | Marine microbial and viral communities from oxygen minimum zone, Eastern Pacific Ocean - ETNP2014_SV_150_PacBio MetaG (Illumina Assembly) | ecosystem: Environmental > Aquatic > Marine > Hypoxic... | reverse complement strand
GACATTCTGCGCTTCCTGAGCATCACGATCCCCTGTTCGGAGGCTCCCGTGACGGCTGCCGCATGTACGGAAAAGCACTTCGAATCGTCCATCCCACGACCTCCGTGTCCGCCCCAATCCACTCCAGCCGCCGCATTTCGTCCTGGACGCAGCAAACCCGCCCGTTTAGAATCCCCATAGGCTCGGGGCACTTCGGCGAAGTGACTCAGTTCAACGTAGTTCTATCTGGAATGGCTCAGTAGCCGTTCACGAACAGCCGTCGATTCACCCATATCAGTCCTTGCTGATATACCTTGGTGCCCGCCCGTCACTCCAGATAAAACGTTCTTCGTTATCCGCGCTGAATCATGCCCAATCCTTCGCCACGGTTCGCGGCCCTAACGTACCTGAACTACTGGCTCGGCTCGGGGCGACGCATTCACAATTGGCTAAACAGCACTGACCGTGATGAACAACTGGTAGCGATGTCTGACACTGCAAAGCGGTTTCGGATCGCACGGAACTTTCACGCCAAACATGACACGGGAAAAGGACTTTCGCGATACGAACCTATACTTGATGTGATCGACGATTTGACGTCTGACGATTTCGCGGACGATCTAGCGTCGTCTGTGTTGGCTGTTCGTGACAGACTTTCCGGCCTCTACGGCGGCACCAATGTACTCTCTGGTACGACTAAATTTCTTTGGGCTAAACTCCGGTTTCCCATTGTGATTTATGATCGCCAAGCACGGATCGCGATCGGCACACGATCTGGTGATCTTTCTGCCTACTACGATGCGTGGTTCGATCGGTTTTCTGCGTCACAGGATGCTATTCGGGACGCATGTCGGTCGCTGATTGACATGCGTGACTACACCTGCGACCCTATTACTGCGACGCCTGATTACCTATCCGAATTGGCTGATGCTGATTGGTTCCATCACCGAGTGTTCGATATTCTGCTGTGGCATGAGGGCATCCCAGACGGCGGATAACAAATCGCTCAACAGGACTGGCACGGAATCTTAACATGAGTTTTTCGTTTCTCTTTCCTCTTTCGCACGCAGGTAGTTGGGCGGAGCCCGTGCCAGCCTGTTAGCTCAGACGTTATGCGGAGAATCCCATGAAACTTCTCTACTCATACGAAACCACCGCCGGCACGTTCTATATCGGCCAATCTAGAGATGGGAGATTCCATCCAATCTTCGATGATGAAAGCCTCGGTAGCTATGCCCACGAGTGGCAGGCAGCAGAGGACTTGGCCGGTGGACATACGTTTTCTGCGTCAGGAGTATCGGATACTTCGACGCTGGGGATTCCGTACGATTTAGGTGAGTGGGAACGCCTAAATTTAGCACGATCGTAACGCACCAATATGTTATGCTGGAAAAGTGAAGCGTCATGAGTGTTATAGTGTTCCTAAGTCACGCGATTGAGGACAAACCTCAAGTACACGAACTGTACTGCCAGCTGAAAGGCCACGGGTTTACTCCATGGCTTGATTCGGAAGACTTGCTAGGTGGCCAGGACTGGGATGGTGAAATCCAAAAGGCTGTCCGCTCTTCTGATATAGTTGCGGTGTGCCTCTCACCGCGCTCTGTCACAAAGACCGGTTACTTCCAAAAAGAAATTCCCATTGCGCTCGATGCTGCTGATCATCATCCAGACGGCCAGATATACATTGTGCCCGTGCGTCTATGCCCATGCGAGATTCCGACGCGACTGAAACGATGGCATGCGGTCGATCTATTCGCGGATGGCGGACTCTCCAAACTCGAAAGAAGTTTACTTACTCGCAGTCTAGTGGGAGCCATTTGGCGATCTGCTGAAGACGATCCAAATAGAATTGAAGACGATGCCTTAGTCCTCGATATTCAACGAGAACGTATGGCAGCGCTCTCTCCACCTACTTGGGACGAAGTCCTCGATGAGCTACGCCGCTCTTAAGGTCCAACCAGATCCAATCTGTCTTATGTCCGTTTGTATGACGAGCCGCACGTTATTTTTGCACGTCAAACGCGATATTGGGCAACCAACCGGATTTATTCAGAGGCTTGCCGAAATTGACAACTTGTTTGATTCTTTGCAGACCCCATTGTCACAAATCCATGATCGGAGTGCTCAAAAGTACGTCAAGCACATTAACCATCGCGCGAAAGAGATTAAACGAATTCGAAACAGTTTGCCACGTGGTGGCCGGGCTTAACAGCAGCATAATTAGAACCCTCCCTCGAACTCCCTGCGTGTTGGCTGCCCGGAGCTCCATCATGCATTCAGCGTTTTTTTGTCTTACAGCGTCCAGTCGAAATGAAAGGATGAATCTCGACCTCGCCCTGCCGCATGTAATTCGTCCTGGACGCGGCCAACTCGCCCCAATAGAATCCCCATAGGGCCGGGCACCAGGGCGAAGTGACTCAGTTCAACGCAGTTTTATCTGGAATGGCTCAGTAGCCGTTCACGAACAGCCGTCGTTTCACCCAAATCAGTCGTGGCTGATATACCTTGGTGTCCGCCGCCACTCCAATGACAAATCGTTCTTTCGTTATCAATACAATGAAGAGAGACACGTCAGTCAAGTTTCTATGCTGTGTATGCTTCATTATCCTCACTCTCTATTCTTGGCCTGAGAAGGGTGGGTGTGCCAGAAAATGTGGAGTTGCTTTGCTGAAGTTCGGGCCTCTCTCTTTTGAGTATGCAAGTTCTGGGGGGGGGCTTGATCGGTGCCGGAGGAAACCGTGCACTGTTTTGTCAGGCTCACGGTCATGTGTTTACCGCAAAGCAGAACGGTCCAATGCTAATGGACTGGGAATACCAAAGAGAATCATATGCAGATGCTGAGTCATACCGTGCTGACCTGAAAGGTCGTAAGCGACAGATGCAAGAGCGCACTATCAACGAATACTGATAACCAATCGCTCGAACAGACTTGCACGAATACCGTGACTGAAGGTCTCTCTTTGTTATGATTTTCTCTTTAACTTTTCATTGGGCGGTGGCTCGTGCAAGCAGCTCAGTTCCGGCGTTATGCAGCAAGGATGTCTCTAGCATTATTTTGCGTCTCCTTCGGGTATGTCCAAGCTATTTCACTTCAGCTACGAACTGGATGGTGCAGGTTGGGCAACCGCTCGAATTGATCACGGCAATGTCTCTGTAGATATGACAGCCTCCTATTTGCACGATTCCCTTCGGGAACTTGCCAATGCCGTGTTTCGTATCTCTCGCGCGCTTACAGCGGAACAACGTGTTGTGTTCATGGACGAACCAGGCGAGCATCAGTTGACTCTTACACGCGAGGGAGGTGAGTGTTTGTACTCAGTTCAATGGTTTGATGATTGGGATAGTTGGGGCCTTCGGACGTTGCCCGGCTCGACTGACATCTGCTGTGGTTCGGTCACAGTTCAGCGATTGGTGCATCAGGTTTACATTGCTCTCTTGTCGGTTTATGAGAAACACGGTGAAAACGGCTACAAAGAGCAATGGATTGAACATGAATTTCCATCTGCAGAAATGCAAAGACTCGCAGGCGTGAGCGATCGACATCCATACTGATGCGACATAACAAATGTGGCTGCAGGCATGCGAAGCCATGCTTTCAGCCTCTGGTCCGAGTAGCCCGATGTTCCGAGCTTGCGCGGGATTCAGATTAGGGAATTACTTCGGGAGGCGTCTGGCGGGGATAGCTTCAGACGCAAACACTACGCGCCCTCATCGTCTTTCATGTCGTCTTAGTCCTTTTTCTCAGAATCGATTCTCGATACCAAAGCAAGAGATTAAGACGACGAGAAGGACGATGAGAAAGAACTCTATGTCTCGGGCAGCGCGTCCGACAGCAGAGCGGTCAAATCCTGGAGGGCGATCCCGGTGCTCTCGTCGTGGTCTGCGCAGGAGAGGTGGATGAGACATTTGGGGCAGGCGGTAACGAGGGTGTCTGCGCCGGTGGCCGCGGCTTCCCTCAGACGGTCTCGCTGCATCTGCTTGGAGATCATGCTGCACTGGGACCAGCCCGCAGTGCCGCAGCAGACGGATTCCTGGCGGCTTCTGGGCATCTCGCCCAGTTCTTTTCCGGCAAGTGCTATCAAGTCTCTCGGTGAATCACACTCGCCGGCATGCCTGGCCAGGCGGCAGGGGTCGTGGAAGGTGACGGACTTGCCGTTCTGCTGGAACTCCAGCCGGTCTTTGTGTTCGAGGAGAAAATCGTAAAAGTGCCTGGCCTCGAACGGCATGTTTCCGAGGGCTTTCGGGTAAAGCTGGCCGAGTGCGAGGAAACACTCCGGGCAGGTGGTGAGCACGGTCTCGGCGCCGGACTCTTCCAGTGCGGCCACATTTTGCTCGGCCAGTTTCTCAAAGGTTTCGTGGTCACCGTTCCAAAGGGCGTCGTGTCCACAGCAGCGTTCGTCGGCCAGGACCATGGGCGCGAAGCCGAGGCGATTCAACAGGCGGATGGCGCCTTTTGCTGAAGCAGTGCTGGAAACGCCGAAATTCTCGAACACAGCGTCGTAGTAAGGTGCACATCCAACGAACAGAGCTATCTCGCTCTGCTCGGAGACCTCCAGATCCGGTGTGATCCAACCCAGGCGATCCTGCTTGAGGTCGGGCGAAGTATGAAGGCGGGGCAAGGATTGGAAGATTCCGGAGTGGGAGCAGCGACCTTCGTCACCGTTCTCCTGTGCCACCTCCCTGCTGCGACGAACGAAGCCGGTGTAATCGACAGCCGCGGGGCAAACCGCCTCGCATGCGCCGCAGGTGAGACACGACCACGGATCGGCATCAGCTCCTGCGGGATTTTGTCCCATGATCGCGCGATTGGCGATTTTCCTCGGAGAGTAGTCGGCGCCGGCAATCGCCAGCGGGCAGTTAGTTGTGCACTTTCCGCAGCTCAAACAGTCGTAAACGGCGGTGTCTTTCAGAAGATTGTCCAGGCGGTTTTTCATGATACGCCTGCCTTTTCTGCAACTGATGCCTTTCCGAACGGAGAGGGCCCAAGTTGCTTTACGTTACTGGCAAAATTCTCGATGCGGGATTGGAACGTTTCGACTTCCACGGGGCTGATGAATTCCATGCTGAACCGCGATTCTTCGAGTCCGAGCAACCCGAGAAGTTTCGCCGTGCCGTTGAAAACCTGCTCGGCGTGGAGGTTGCCGCTCAGGTAATGGCAGTCGCCTTTCAGGCAGGCGCACATCATCACTCCGTCCGCACCGGACTGGAAAGCATTCAGGATGAGCTTGGGCGAAATCCTGGCTGAACAGGGCACTCGAACGGGGATGACCTCAGGCGGCAAACTCAGGCCGCGGGCGCCGATGAGATCCCAGACCGCGTAGCCGCTCCACTCGCAGACAAAGGCCAGGGCCTTTACTTCCGCCCACTCGCCGCCGTTAAGTGCGGCTTCTATTTCGGCCTGGAACATTTCCTCGGCGAGATTCTCCATCGTGATCGCGCCGGTGGGGCAATGAACCACGCACGAGCCACATGCCTTGCACAGGAAAGGATCGATGGTGGAATGCGCGACCGGCCGATGGCCGCACTCCTTGATGACCGGCACATCGAATGGGCAGTGGTCACGGCACGTGGAGCAGCCGCGGCAGGCATCCACGTCTACTGCTGCAGGATGGAGAGAAGAATCCACTTCGCGTTTCTCGATTAGAGCGGCGATCCTTATCGCTCGGCCGTACGCCTGGGACATTGCTTCAGAATCGGAGCAGGGCCAATGGGCGCTGCCGGCAACGTGGACGCAGGGCTCGGCGTATTGATCGGGCTTCAGGCTCGGCAGCGTATCCACAAGGAAACCGAACTCGTCTACGGGAATTCCAAAGGAGCTCGCAATATTGCAGGAGCTCTCCCACGGAACGAGCGGCGCGGAGACGATGGCGAGGTCACAGGCGAGTGTGACCTGCTCCCCGTCGTTCGTTTGCGCGGAAACGGCTAAAGGGGTGACCTCCGGAACAGTCTCGTCCTGCATTTGCAGGAAGCTGATGCCGAGACTCTTCGCCTCTTCCTGCATGCGTCCGTTGAGGCCTGAGCCGTGAACGGGTTCATCGTGCAGAATGTGAATCGAGGCATCCGGGTTCTTGTTCTTGAGCTGAATGGCGTTGTTTACCGCCCACGTGCCGTAGAGTGGATTACCTGTCAGTTTGCCGTTCGTGTGTTTCGAGTGGCAATGGATTACGACTATATTTTTGATGCCATCGAGGTAGTTCTCGTTGCGCAGCCGCTGCTCCAATTCGAGCTGGGTGATGACATTTTCATGGACACCATAGCCAAGATGTCCCTGGGGCTTATCTTCCCGCGCCCCCATGGCGAGGATAGCGGCGCCAACCATGATTCGTTTGGTCTCGCTGCCAATGGAAAACTTGACGTCGTAGTTTCCGTAGGAACCGGAGACCGCTGCTATTTCTGCGCCCGTAAAGATCTGAACATTCGCCGATTGCTGGACTCGTTCGGCGAGTCCGGAAGCCGTGACATCACCGCGCCTTGCTGCCAGGCCGCCGAGCTCGCTTTCCCTCTCGATGAGTTTCACGTGGATGCCCTTTTCGGCCAGAGTGAGAGCCGCGGTCATTCCGGCCACTCCCCCTCCGACGACCAACACCGCCGAAATGATTTCGGCCTTTTCTCGCCCTGCGGCACCTCGAGTCGATGCCCGGGCCAATCCCATCCGGATGAGGTCCTGCGCCTTCCCGTTAACCGCTTCCGGATTATCCTTGTGAACCCGGACGCAATGGTCCAGGACATTTACGATTTCCGGAGTTGAATCCTGAAGTCCGGCGTCCTGACAAAGGTCACTGAACCTTTTTTCCATGATTCTGGGCGAGCATCCGGCGATGAGAAGCCGGTCGAAGCCCCCCTCTCCGATTGCCTGCCGGATACGCTCTTCTCCCACGGGCCCGCACGCATGGGGAATGATTTCGACCAGGGAGGTATCTGGCCGCTCGCGGACCTGGTCAGCAATGGTTTCCAATTCGATCGCGTCAGAAATCTCTCCACCACATTTGCAGAGGAAGACACCAGTTTTTTTCTCTTCAGCCACGATTTACTCCGTTATCAGCTTCCGTTCACACCTCGAAATGAGTCACCAACACAAAGGGAGCATTTGGCTCCCTGCATACTTTCTTCGAAACGATGGGGCGATGGGGGCTTGCGAAATTCTTCCGGGTTAATGCATCCGGTCGGGCACAGATAGACGCATGTGGTGCAGCCGACACAGGTATCGGAATCCATTTTGAATGGGGGAACGAGCTCCATGTAGGATCCCCGATTGGCGAAATCGATGGCCCCAACCCCTGCAATTTCCGAGCAGCCGCGAACGCACAGGCCGCAGAGAACACAGTCATCGTCTCTGGGCGGGAATCTGGATTCTTCGACGCCGAGATCTCTGGCTATCTGCTGCACCCTGGGCACGTCCGGACACCGGGCCAGCAGTAGTTCGGCGACCATGCGGCGCGCCCGGATGACCCGGTCTGTGGCCGTCTGCACGATGATTCCATCGGAGATGGGAAACATGCACGATGCCGTCAGCATGTTGCGCCGTCCGGCACTGACCTCGACGAGGCAAAGACGGCAGGCTCCGTAAGGAGAAACGGCCTCGTGGTGACAGAGCGTCGGGACATGGACTCCGATGCTTCGGAATACCTCGAGGAGGGTGAGCCCGTCCCGTGCTTCGACTTCCTGATCGTCAACAGTAAATTTGGCCATGGTCAATCACACCTCTCCAACATTTTTGAGACTTTTCGCTGCGTCATTTTTCCCTGAAATTCTCCGTCAACGACGACCACTGGTGCCAAGCCGCAGCACCCGACACAGCGCACCGGTTCGACGGTGAAGTTGCCGTCGTCGGTCGTTTCGCCGGGCTCGACATCAAGTTCCCTGGTGCATTTGTCCATGAGGCGGTCTCCTCCCTTGACATGGCACGCGGTGCCCGTGCAGACGTTGACCAGATGCTTGCCGCGAGGCTTCAGGCTGAATGACTTGTAGAACGTGGCCAGGCTGTAAATCCTGCTGGCGGGGACACCGACCCTCTCGGCGACAGCGCGCATTTCAGATTCGGGCAGGTAATTTTCTTCCCGCTGGATGTCCTGGAGCATGGAAATCAGGCCGGACTCACCGTAGTCATACTCCCGCATGATTTCGTCGAGCATTTCAAGATTCATAGTGAAACTCTTTCTTCATTCAGTAGGGCGGATTGGGCTAGCAGGACTGACATGTGCCAAGGACAGAAATCAATTACCAAAAAACCTATCGTGTCATCTCGCTTCCGACTGCGAGCAGGGAGCTTTCAACAATCTTCCCGCCGAGAACGTGTTTCTTGAATATCTTCTCCGCTTTGGATTCGGTGAGCTCTGCGTATTTGACGGGCGGCGCGTTTCCCATTTCCACGGTCAACATTGGCTCGCGGCTGCATAAGCCGGCACACCCGGAAGTCATGATCTGAATGTCGTTCGCTCCTTCGGCATCGATCAGTTGGCTCACGCGGTCGAGGATTTTCTGTGCGCCCGAAGCGACGCCGCAGGTACCCATGTGGACGACGATCCGCGCGCGGGTCTCTGATTCCATGGCCTTTCTCATCGCCCTCAGTTCTTTCTTCTTCTCTTTCAGCTCATCAAGCGTAATGGCGGACATTCTTATTGACCTCTAAACAACAAGCACAGCATCAAATCGGCAACTCTCCTGACATGCGCCGCACTTGGTGCAGAGGGCGGCGTCAATTTCGTGCGGTTCCTTCTTCTCGCCGGAAATAGCATCGACCGGGCACGATTGCTGGCAGGCGGAGCAGCCGTGGCAGATCTCTTGATCGATGGAGTAGGTGATAAGACTGCGGCAGACCCCGGCCGGGCATCGGCCTTCGTTGAGGTGCGCTTCATACTCCTCGCGGAAATAGCGGAGTGTGCTGAGGACCGGATTCGGGGCTGTGCCTCCGAGCGCGCACAACGAGGCGTCCTTCACAACCATGGCAAGCTCTTCGAGCAGCTCAATGTCCTCTGCGGTTCCTTTTCCTTCGGCGATCTTCGTGAGAATTTCGTGCATCCGGAGGACGCCTTCCCGGCATGGGGTGCATTTGCCGCAGGATTCTTCCACCAGAAAACTCAGGAAGAATTTGGCCACGTCGACCATGCAGGCGGATTCGTCCATGACGATGAGGCCACCGGATCCCATGATGGCGCCGACCTTCGCCAACTCTTCGTAGTCGACTGGAAGATCGATGAGCGATTCCGGTATACAGCCGCCGGAGGGGCCGCCGCTCTGAACGGCCTTGAATTTCTTGCCATCAGGAATGCCTCCGCCGATGTCGAAAATGATCCGGCGGAGCGTCGTGCCCATGGGAACCTCGACCAGGCCGGTGTTCTCTACCTTGCCGACGAGCGAGAAGACTTTTGTGCCCTTCGAGGATTCCGTTCCGATAGATGAGTACCAATCCCCCCCGCGGTTAATGATGACGGGGACATTGGCCCAGGTCTCGACGTTGTTGATGGTTGTCGGTTTGGACCAGAAACCCTCGTTGGCAGGGAACGGCGGGCGCGGGCGCGGGCGGCCGGCTTTTCCCTCGAGGGAGGCAATCAAAGAGGTCTCCTCGCCGCAGACGAACGCGCCGCCGCCGCGGACTACACGAATATTGAAGCTGTGCCCGCTGCCGAGGATGTTGTCGCCAAGCAGACCGTATTCTTCGAGCTGGCCGATGGCGTTGGTCAGGCGCTTCAGGGCCAGCGGATACTCGTCCCGGAGATAGATGACCCCGTTGGTGGCGCCGATGGCTTTGCCTCCGATGATCATTCCTTCAAGGACTGCGTGCGGGTTGCCTTCCATCACGCTGCGATCCATGAATGCGCCGGGGTCGCCTTCGTCCGCGTTGCAGATGACGTACTTCGTGTCGCCCTGCACCTTCTGACAGAACTCCCATTTCACCCCGGTCGGGAAGCCTGCTCCTCCACGACCCCGGATGCCGGACTTCTTCATCTCGTCGATGATTTCCACCTGCGTCATCGATAGCAGCGCCTTGGCCAGGCCCTCGAAGCCATCAAGCGCGATGTAGTCATCGATGTTGTCCGGATCGATTAGTCCCCGGTTTCGGAGAACGACGAGGCGCTGGTGCTTGAAGAAACCTACGTCGGCCATCTTTGGCAGGCCGTCGATTCCGTTGCCGGGCTGAGGAAACAGGTCCTGGGCCGGAGGTTCCTTCAGGACGCATTCATCGACGAAGCTGGAAACATCGCTGACATCGACGCCGGCATGGATGCTCCCGTGACTTGCGATTTCGACGACCGGGCCCTGGCCACAATGGGCGGAACATTCGGTGGCTTCGATCTGGAATTCGTTCGCCAGGCCCCGTTCCGCCAGATCGTGCTCGATGGCCTGTTGGACCTCGAACGAGCCGCGGCAGGCGCAGCTCGTTCCAGCACATACTCTGACCTGGGTTTTGCATTCCTTCATGGTCACACTCCAACTCTGATCTTTTCCGATGAGAGCGCTTCCTGTGTCTCAGCGATCTCGATGGGCGTCACGGTCTGTCGCAACTCCTCGACCCGTCCCATGACTTCCTGGAACTTCTTGCCTTCGGCAGCGCTGATCCATTCGAGCTGCAGCCTTTCCCTCCGAATGCCCTTCTTGTCCATGCGCTTCCACAGCCTCTCGACCCGTTCGAGCGTGCTGAGGTTGGCGTCGATGTAGTGGCAATCGCCGGGATGGCAGCCGGAGAGGAGCACGACAGGCGCGCCCTTCCGGAAGGCGTAAAGAACGTAATCCGAACGAATCCTGGCGCTGCACATGGTCCGGATGAGCCTTGCGCCCGCGGGGTACTGCATTCGGCTCACGCCGGCGAAATCGCCACCAGCGTAAGAGCACCAGTTGCACGCGAAGGTAGGTATCTTGCTCGCAGGATCTTCGGCGAGGATCGCATCGAGCTGCGCCACGATCTGGTCGTCGGTGAAATGGCGGGCGGTGACGGCTCCGAACATACACGTTGCCGCGCAGTTGCCGCAGCCGGCGCACGCAGCTTCGATGACGGATGCCTTAATGCCCTGCTTCTTGTCGACGATGATGGCGTTGTAGGGACAGCTCTTGGCGCAGAGACCGCAGGCGTTGCAGCTGTCCTGGTCAATCCGGGCGGTGATGGCTTCGATCTTGATCTTGCCAGCGCCCAGAAGGTGCTGGGCCCGTGCGGCCGCGGCACCCGCCTGGGTGACGCTGTCCCGGATGTCCTTCGGTGATTCCACGCAGCCGGCGAGGAGGACGCCCCTCGTCGGCGCGGAAACCGGATCGAGCTTGTTGTGGCTTTCAAGCAGGAAACCGTCGGAAGTCTTGGACAGGGTGAGCATCGTCCGGATGGGCTCGGTTTCCTTGTTGGGCTCGAGCCCGACGGCGAGGACGACCATGCCGTAGCGGCGATCCTCGATCTGCCCGCCTTCGTCCTGGTTTTCCCACTTGAGGATGAGGTCGCTCGTTTTGGGATCTTCGGAGACCCGGCCGGGCAGCCCGCGAAGATAGCGAACACCTTCGGCCTTGGAGCGCACGTAGAGGTCCTCGAATCCTTTCCCGAAGGCACGGATGTCCATGTAAAACACATCCACTTCACAGTCCGGGTAATGTTCCTTGATGAGAAGGCTATCTTTGACGGTATTCATGCAGCAGATGTTGCTGCAGTAGGGGCGCCCGTCTTTTTTGGAACGTGAACCGACGCACTGGATGAAGGCGATGCGATCGGGAACTTTGAAATCGTTGAAACGGAGGATTTCCCCATCGGTCGGTCCGCCGGCGTTGACCAGTCGCTCGAATTCGAGGCTGGTCATGACGTTCGGGAAACGCCGGTAGCCGTATTCCTCGAGGTCGGTGGGATCGACAACGCTGGCGCCGGTGGCGACAACTACCGCGCCGATTTCCACCTCGATCGTCTCGTCACGCATGTCGAAATCGATGCAGCCCTTTCCGCACGCGGCCTGGCACTTACCACAGGCAATGGGATCGGTGCCGAGGCACTTTTCCATGTCGATAAGATAGGACGCGGGCACGGCCTGCGGGAAAGGCATGTGAACCGCGCGGCGAGACGCGAGGCCGATCTCGAATTCATCGTGAGTGACGACGGGACAGACTTTTTCGCAGTCGCCGCATGCGGTGCACTCGGTTGCGTCGACGTAACGCGTTTTCTTTTTGATACGTGCTTTGTAGTTGCCTACATATCCGGTAATGGATTCGACTTCGCTGTAAGTCAGGAGCTTGATTTTGGGATGCCGACCGGCATCCATCATTTTAGGTCCGAGTATTCATATGGAACAGTCCATGGTGGGATAGGTCTTATCTATCTGCGCCATTATTCCACCAATGGAAGGCTCCTTTTCTACGAGGTAGACCTGGGTTCCGTTGTCGGCGATATCGAGAGCGGCCTGAATCCCGGCGATGCCCCCGCCGATGACGAGCGCGGCCGGCGTCACTTCGACTTCGGCCTCCTCCTGAGGTTCGAGGAATCCGGCTCGGGCGACCGCGCTGCGCATCAGGTCTCGGGCTTTGCAGGTGGCGGCTTCCGGATCTTTCTGGTGCACCCATGAGCAATGCTCACGGATGTTGGCCATTTCCATCAGATAAGGATTCATTCCGACCTGGCTGACGCAGTTCCGGAACGTCGTCTCATGAAGCCTCGGGCTGCAGGCCGAGATGACCACGCGGTCGAGTTTCTCTTCCTTAATCCACTTCTGGACCTCTTTCTGGCCGGGTTCCGAACAGGTGTATTTGCTCTTGACGGCACAGACGACGCCGTCGAGAGATTCCGCGTAGTCTCTGACCGAATCGCAGTCCACGGTAGCGGCAATGTTCTTACCGCATTCGCAGACGAAAACGCCGATCCGAGGGGAGTCTGGCTGTTTCATGGACGGTCTCCTTGTAGTGTGGACAGTTTGGAAGTCATGGAATGATGGGCATCACTCCGTCAGGATATGCTCTGCTCCGAATTCGTAGCCTCTGTTGAATGCGTTAATGTTGAGCTCTTCTGTGCCGGGCGGTACCGAGTCGAGGAGCGCTTCCCGCATGGAATCCGGGGAGATTACTTTGGTGACTTCGGTGAAAAAACCCAGCATGACAATGTTGAGCACGATCCTCTTACCAAGGTCTACGGCGATCTTTGTCGCTGGCACGCCGCACGCGCGGATGCCGTCCCTCGGTTTATCGAGTTCGACCAGGTCTCTTTCGTAGATCAGCGTTCCGCCGGGTACGAGCTGATCGATGTTTTCCAGGTAAGCGGCCTGGGACATGGCAACCAGGATGTCCAGCTTATGGAGGAAGGGGTAGTCCACGCGCTCGTCGCCGATGACGACGGAAGCGGCACAAGCGCCTCCCCGGGACTCGGGCCCGAAAGAGCGCGTCAAGGTCGCATGCCGATCCTCAATGATAGCTACCGCCTTGCCGGTGATGTACCCGGCGAGAATGACGCCCTGTCCGCCGAAACCGCAAAAGCGGATCTCGTGGACGTTTCGTTCAGTAATCGTCAATGAATCGAGACTCATGCGTTTTCCCTCACTCAAGACTGCCCTGCACCAGCCAGGGCCGGTTCTCCGGATTTCTCTGCATCCTTCTCTCCAGATGGCGCTTTCTTCTTCGCCTTGCTCTGAACTGATTCTGCCGATTTCTTCTCCGCTTTCGGCGCTGTTTTGATAGAGATCCTCTCAACCATGTCGCGGTAGGAATCGATGTAGGTCGGCCGTTCGATGTCCAGGAATTCGCCGACCAGGAACTTCCCGGTCGCGTCGATGTCAGCGTCCCTGGGATCGGCGCCGTGTTCGATGACCCGGTCTTCTTTGAAGTGCCTCATCATATTTACCCCGTCGCCCATCTTGTTTCTGCGCATGAAGAGCGTGGGGCAGGGCGAAATGATCTCCAGGAAGCTGAATCCCTTCTTCTGGAATGCTTTGGCGAAGGTCTTCACCATTCGGCGCACATCCAGCGTCGTCCAGCGTGCGACAAGCGTGGCGCCGGACGATGCGGCGAGATAGGGGAGGTTGAAGGGCCTTTCCAGACAGCCGAAGGGGCTGGTGGTTGCTTTCATTCCCTCCGGTGTGGTCGGGGCAACCTGGCCGCCGGTCATGCCGTAAATGAAGTTGTTCACGCAGATCACGACCATATCGAGATTGCGGCGGGCAGCGTGTATGAGGTGGTTGCCGCCGATGGCAACGAGGTCGCCGTCCCCGGAGACTACCGTTATCTTCAGATCCGGGTTAGCGAGGTGGAGGCCGGTAGCAAAAGGGATTGCCCGGCCGTGAGTGGTGTGATAGCCGTCAAGCTGGAGATAGCCCGCGACACGCCCGGTGCAACCGATGCCGGAAACGACACACATGCGGTCGTAATCCATCCCGCATTCATCAGCGGCCGCCGCGAAACAGGAAACGACAGTGCCGAGGCCGCAGCCGGGGCACCAGATGTGAGGCATCCGGTCCATCCGCAGTATGCTGTCCATCGGATGGTCTTGTTGTTCAGACTCCACTTCGTTTGAAAGAACATCGATATCCGCACCTTTCACCTTAGGCCCTCCTGTACTGCTTTTAAAATGGTTGGCTCATCGTGGAGATCTCCTCCAGCGTGAGGAACAAGTTTTACCTGGGCACACCCCTTGGCGGCACGCTCGACCTCGCGAACGATCTGACCCATATTGATTTCCGGGACGACAATGGCTTTTACCTGGTTGGCTACCTCGTAAACGATCTCTTCCGGGAACGGCCAGACCGTGATCAGCCGCAGCAGCCCAGCCTTGATGCCGTTCTGCCGGAGGATGTCCACCACGGACCGAGCGACGCGGGAAGCGCTTCCGTAGGAAAGTAAACAGACCTCTGCGTCGTCCATCATCACCATCTCGTAGGTGATGATTTTATCTTTGTTCGTGAGAATCTTGTCCTTCAGCCTCGTGACCTGGGCGTGCTGGTCTTCGGGCGTCAATGCCGGGTAGCCGCGGTAGTCATGGGTGAGGCCGGTGACGTGATACCGGTAACCGGTTCCGGCATTGGCCATCGCCGGAACGAGATCATCGTCGGGTACGTATGGCCAGTATTCGTCTTTGGGCGCGTCAGTGAGCCTTCGAGGGACGATCTCTATTTCATCCGCGGCCGGCACCAGGACTTTCTCGGTCATATGCCCGATAATTTCGTCCGACATGAGCAAAACAGGAGTCCTGAACTGCTCAGATAGATTGAAACATCGGATCGCGAGTGTGAAACATTCGCACGGTGAATCCGGCGCAAGCGCAATGATTTCATAGTCGCCATGGGATCCCCATCGGGCCTGCATCATGTCTTGCTGGGCCACCGCGGTCGGCAAGCCGGTCGAAGGCCCGGCGCGCTGCACATTTACGACCACGCATGGCGTCTCCGTCATAATTCCGAGACCGAGGTTCTCCATCATGAGGGAAAAACCCGGTCCGGAGGTCGAGGTGAGTGCTTTTGCGCCGGCCCAGGCCCCGCCCAGAATGCAGTTCATGGCGGCGAGCTCATCTTCCATTTGTATGAATGTGCCGCCGCATTCCGGGAATCGCTCGGCACAGCGTTCCGCTACTTCGGTTGCGGGAGTAATCGGGTAAGCCGCAAAGAACCGGGCGTTGGCCGCGATGGCACCCTCGGCGGCCGCTTCATCACCATTAAGGTAATAGGAGCCCGGCGGAAGAATTCCATCGAGAACTTCTTGCGCAGCAGCACTTTGGCTCACTGGGTCGGCAGTTAACATGCTCGTTCTCCTAGGCCGGCGCTCGTCTAAGGTAGATGGCAAAGTCCGGGCATATACGCTCACAGAGCCGGCAATCAACGCACTCATCTGTCCGGCCCACGACCGGATAGTAGTAGCCCTTCGAGTTAAAGGAGTCGGAGGTTGTCAGCACGTTCTTGGGACAGAATTCCACGCACCATCCGCAGCCTTTACACCGTTCGGGAATCGTCAGGACTTCACCAATGGGTGAGGTGACCTTGCCTTCGTCAAGGGGTGTTCGCCAAAACTTTGGTGCTGCTTCAACGGTGTTTTGCATTGATCAGAGTTCCTGTGTTTGAGAACGTTCGAGTCTCCAGACATTAGGATCGCCATTTGCCTATTCTGACTGATCGCACTCGATGTCTGATCCTGAGGGACACTGGCAATTCCTGTACCGCAGAATTTGCTGCACCAGCCCGGATGACGATTGGAATCGCTCCACTCCCGAGGGTTCTCCGGATGGCTACACCTGCATCCTGGCAACATATGGACCGCTGAGAAAAGTTATGAGGGAAGCGATTGCCTCCTCCCATTTGCATTTACCCATCATGGCCCTTAATCCGGCCAAACCCGTATGCCTCGAGCAGGGGCTGCCGGTGAGTGTCGCCATCCAGGCCATGTACACCCATGGCATTGGCTCTGTCCTCGTCCTTGACGGCGAAATCCTGGTTGGGGTCTTCACCGAAAAGGATGTGTTGACGCGAGTGCTGCCACGGCGGCACGAGATGGAATCCGCTCCTCTTCTCGAAGTCATGACGCAGAACCCGGAATGCCTTCAGCAGGACGATAGCATCGCCTATGCTCTAAACACGATGAGCGTGGGCCGCTACCGCCATGTCCCGCTCGTGGATGACTATTGTCGCCCGTCTGGTGTCATCTCCGTACGGGACATTTTTCGATACCTTGAAGAAGTGACCCGGTCGAATGCAGTCGGGCCCAGATAGTTGTTTCCACTACGAAATATCGAGAACCGATAACTATGTTTGACAAGCTGCCCGCTCTGGATGAACCGGTGGGTGACTTTGGCCGAGCGGCCGAAGTCGAAACGACCGTGAGTGAAGAAGCTCTCCACATCCCTATTTCTCAGCTCGACCTCGGGCCCCCGGTGACGATTGAAGCCGACGCGAATGTCCGCCAGCTCATCGGTGAAATGATAGGGTGTGAAGTCAGTTGCATCCTTGTCGTCGAAAAGGGAAGGCTTGTCGGTATCGTCACCGAGAGAGACATCCTTTCCAAGGCGGTTGAGTCCGATGAAGACCTGGCCCAATTTGATGTCCGGAGCATCATGACGCCCGACCCGCCGACTCTGTCGCCTGACGATTCGGTCATCGAAGCAATGGGCATCATCGGCGCAGGGGGATGCCGGCGGGCCTCCGTGGTCGATAAAGATGGCTCGCCGGTGGGCATACTCTGTCCCAGGACGCTCGTCGACCGGCTGGTGGATTTCTTCCCGGAAGATGTCATCAACCTGCCGCCCCATCCCATCCGCTGCATGACCCCCCGGGAAGGCCCCTGATTCCTGGCGCAGGTGTGATGGATCGAGACGACAAAAAAGGCGATGATTGAGAAATAACCACTTGGCCTGACGCCCGCCTCAATTACACCGTCTGTCTGATCACCAATATCCCAATCATTTTTAAGACACACTAGGGGACGAAACATGCAGCAGACCACAGAGCTCCCAGAACGCATCCATCTTCTTCGAGAGGCTTACTGGCGGAAAGAATACTGCGACGCGGCGGAAAGCAAGGTCATCCAGAGCTCCGGTGACGAGAGCCTCGTCGGACGAGGGTTGGACTTCGCTGCAGTGCTCGACGCGAGCAGTCCCCATATCGAGCCCAATCAGCTCATCGCCGGCGTCGCCATCGCAAGACCGGCGGAGGGTAGCAACATCGAGTTTGGCCATTACGACGGTCATTATCCTCCCGGCCACGCGAATCTGTTGGCCTGGGGCTGGCCCGAAGTCCGTGATCGGGCGCGGAGGCAGCTCGAAGCCGAAACGGATCCCGATAAACGCGATTTCCTCGAAGCGGTCGCCATCTCATACGATGCGGCCATTCGCCTGGCCGAACGATACGCGGCACATCTCAATGAGCTGGCCGGCAACACAGATGAACCGGAAAGACGCCGGGACCTGACACGCGCTGCCGCAGCATGCACGGAGCTGGCAGCCGGGCCGCCGGCCACGTTCCATGGCGCGCTCCAAATGCAGTGGTTCACCTTCATGTTCGGAGGACGGGGCTCCATCGGCAGGTTCGATCAATGGATGTACCCCTTCCTTAAAGAGGACCTCGAATCCGGACGCCTGACGAAAGAAGAAGCACAGGAGCTTCTCGAATGCATGTGGGTCAAACTGAATTACTTTGCGGGCAATAACGATTCCCTCCGCAACATGGCCCTCGCCGGGCAGACCCCCGAAGGGGAAGAGGCCAGCAACGAGCTGACCTTCATGTGTCTCCTTGCTACCGAGCACCTTCAACTGCCGGAACCGAAGCTGGCCGTCCGTTTCATCGGCGAGACACCGCACGAGTTGCTCGTCCGATCGTGCGAGCTCATCCGGCAGGGATTGAGCATGCCGGCCCTGTATAACGATGACGTCGCTGTCGAAGCCCTCAGCCGCATGCAGATTCCCATCGAAGACGCGCGAGACTACTGCAACGATGGCTGTGAAGAGCTGATCATCGGTGGCAAATGCACCATCAGTTTCCGCGTCTACGATACTCTTGCGGCCCTGAATGAGACCGTGTTCCAGGCCGAGGAGCAGCCCTACGAAGACTTCGACCAGGTCATGGAGACCTTCAAGGGGAGGCTCGAGCCATTCCTGCCCGACGGGCCCCGGGGCGCGCGGCCAGTCACTTTTCCTTACTTCGCAGCGAGTATCAGCGATTGTCTTGAAGCCGCATCGACCTCCGGAGCGCGATACGCCATCTGGGGCAACATCATCGCGGAGACAACCAACACGGCCGACGGCCTGGCCGCCATTGCAAAACTGATCTTCGAGGAAGGGAAGTTGAGCTGGCCGGACCTGATCCAGGCCCTTCGGCAGAATTACGAGGGCAGCGAGCCCTTGCGTCAGACGCTTCTTAACCGGGCCCCAAAATTCGGCAACGACATCGACACGGTGGACCAGATCGCGAGCGACATCGTCGACTACTATTGCCAGGAAGTCCACGCCCGGGGAGGAAACGAGCCCGGGCACGGCAGCAAGACAGGCCCCGGCCTGATGTCATTCGGCCTGCAGGGCAAACGCCAGTTGCCCGCCACACCGGACGGCCGCCGCCAGGGCGATTGCACAGCGAACAGTTATTCGCCGGCCCTCGGCCGCGACCGGCGCGGCCCGACTGCGGTCCTCAACTCGGTGGCAAAGACGGACTGCCGGCAGGCGGGCCACGGGTCAGTGCTCGATCTTGCTCTCCATCCCTCGTGCCTCCAGGGGCAGGAAGGACTGACGAAGCTGGTCGCTTTCACCCGTGCCTTCCTCGAAAGGCCCTCCGTATCAACACTTCAGATAAACGTCATCGACCGGGAGACTCTCCTCGAGGCCCGCGACAATCCGGATGACCCGCGGTACCGCTCGCTCATCGTAAGAGTCTGGGGCTTCTCCGCGGTGTTCGTCGAGCTCATTCCGGAACTCCAGGAGCATGTCATCGAGAGAACCCAACATGCGCTTTAGCTGGTAAGAACAACATTGAATTTCACTCACGGACTCCGCCATGTCTGCTGCAACTTCACTTGAAATCAATATCACCCCCGATTGGGAAGGGCTGGTGAGCTGCATCCGCCGCGAAGGGACTCCGTCGCGGGTCCATTACATCGAGCTGTTTCTCGATTCGGAAGTTCAGACTGCGATTTGCAGACGATTTGACCTTCTGGATGACCTTGACCCCGGGCAGGACCGCTTCGATCAGAAACGGCACATCGCGGTCCAGCGTTTTCTCGGTTACGACTACGTGCGGGGCGGGCTAGACGGTTTCGCTATGCCCCTCAAGCACCTGAATACCGAAGACACGGCCGAGCTGCAGCGCGCCGGGGGGCGAAGCTACATGGAGCTTCACAAAGGCCCCATCACCAATTGGGAAGAATTTGAAAACTATCCATGGCCCGATCCTCATGCGCTTACAACGGAATCGCTGGAGTGGTACCAGGCAAATCTACCGGATGACATGTGCATTATCGGCAGCGGGGGCTTCGCACACTTTGCCGAATACCTTTCGTGGCTTATGGGATACGAAACGCTCTGCTACTCCCTTTACGATCAGCGGGACCTGGTAGAGGCCATTCGAGACCGGCTCGTCGAAATGTACCGCGTCATCCTCGCCCGCATCCTGGAATTTGACCGCGTCAAAATCGCCTGGGGCAGCGACGACATGGGTTTCCGGACCGGCACTCTTATCAGCCCGGATGACCTGCGCGAATTCGTGCTGCCCGGCCACAAGCTCATGGCACAGATGACGCACGACGCCGGACGGCCCTACCTGCTGCATACCTGCGGCAAAATGGAAGAGGTCATGGAAGACCTGATAGAAGACGTCCGCATCGATGCACGGCACTCCTTCGAAGACGTGATTGAGCCGGTGACTGATGCGGTGGAGCGCTATGGTGACCGCATCGCCCTGCTTGGCGGTATCGACGTGGATTTCCTCTGCCGGTCCAGCGAGGAGGCCGTCCGCCAGCGTGTTCGCAAAACACTGGAGCAGTGCATGCCTGGCGGAGGGTACTGCCTGGGCACCGGCAACAGCGTCGCCAATTACATCCCGGTAGACAACTACCTGGCCATGCTCGACGAAGGAAGAAAATTTGTAGCCTGAACAGTAATTCCCTCAGCATCGTTGAGGCAAGTGCTCCCCTGACCAATCGCGACTCACAGAAAGGAAGACCAATGAGGAATCTCAAGATTATCTGCACGTTCTTTATTGCCGCGGCATGCGCCCGCGCGGAAGGCAAGAGACTATGGGCGAAGTCATTCCTGGGTAAAAAAGCCCCGGAAATCTTCGTTCAGGATTGGATTACCAAGAAGCCTGATACGAAAGGCAAATGGGTCATGCTGGACATCTGGGAGACATGGTGAGGACCTTGCCGTGAAGCAGTTGCTCACCTCAACAAGTTCCACAAGAAGTTTGGCGACCGGATGGTCGTGATTGGCCTGTCAAAGGAAAGCAAAAAGAAAGTGATGGCCTTCAAAGGCAAGATTGATTACCACCACGGCGTGGATTCGAAGGCCAGAACCGAGGAGGCATATGATGTCCGCGGGATTCCACATATCGTACTCATGGACCCCAAAGGCATCGTGAGATGGGAAGGATTCCCATTCCTCGATGGACATGAATTAACAGAATCAGTCATCGAGAAGATACTAAAGAAATAGACCGCATTATCCTGTGGCCGCAGGCTGGTGCCAGCCTGCGAGCCGGGTTGAATCAATATGAGCTCACAGGCTGGCAGCAGCCTGTGGCTACGAGCTCGGATGCGTGTACATAATTTGGGGAGACCCCTACCTCCCCGACAAGCGGGCAGGGGTCGTTTGACACGGGGCGGGCAACACCTGCTGAATTTAATTACGAATGCCCCCGAAGTGTTCAGCCCTATAGCCCAGGGCTCGAGGCTTGGGGAGCTGCCCTGTGTAGGATGGCAATGTCATCATCATCCCTGAAAAGGTTGCCCTATGGTTCGCATCCGGGCATCCTGGACCCAAAGCTTCCAACGCATGAGTTTCATTCCACGGACCTACCGATGAAGTCAACAATCCATCTGTTTGGCCTGACTTTTCTGTTCCTCTGCATTCCTCTGTGTGCCGAGCGCATTGTCACCAATTCCGCATTCGACCAGTTCAGTGAAGGCATGCCGACGGCCTGGAACATTCCTTACGAGCTGCGGAACAACCTCGCAAAGATCGTCGATGACGATGGTCACAGTGGCCAGCACTCACTCCGTTTTCAGATCCCAATCGAACGGCTTGCGCCTCCGATCGTTCAGACCATCCACTGCTCCCCTGACGCGGACTACACAGTTTCAGCGTGGTTCAAGAGCGATGGCAAACTGAAGCCGGTCATTGGGATTGCTCAACCCGCGAATGCTGAAAGACCATTCGCCAGACTCGTTGCTTCGGACACGAAGAAATGGAATCGGGGGCAACTGCAATTCAACAGCGGAAAAAACCGCCGACTGGCCATCGCCGTCTTCGGTGACGTTACCATTCTCAAGACGGGGAAGATGCCGCCGGGAAGATGCTGGGTCGATGATGTCCAGATCGTGCCGACGTCGAAAGCAGTGGAAAAAACGGATTCGATTACACCTTCGATCTCTGACCGCAACATCGCGTTGGGTAAGCCATACACGTTTTCGAAGAAGCCGAACTACGGCTACTCGATGGACGAAGGTGATACTGTACAGCTCACGGACGGCGAATACAGCGTGGGTTATTTCTGGGTGCAGAAATCCACCGTCGGTTGGAACAACGTATCGCCGGTCATCATCACGATCGACCTTCAGAAGTCCAAGCCTGTCCGGGGGCTATCTTATCGCACCGCGGCCGGCACTGCGGGTGTCGGATATCCCACGGGCATTTACGTGTTCTCGAGCAACGATGGTAAGGAGTTTCACTACGCCGGGGAACTGACGCAGCTCAGCAGCCGCAACGGACTGCCCAACCCTAAGAAATACGGCACACACCGCTTTTACACCCGTGAGTTGAAGACCACAGGACGCTACATCCGGCTCGCCGTTCAGCCGGCCGGTGCGTACACCTTTGTCGATGAGATTGAGATTTACCGAGGTGAAGATAAATGGCTGAAGCAACCTGCATCCGGCGCAGCGGTCACTGACTTTAGTGCGTTTCTCAGAAAGCTGGCAACTGATACAGGCATTCGAAGCCGCCTGCTCCTCGACATTCGTGAGATCAGGAAGAAGGTTCAAGCATCGAAGATCGCAGACAAAGCCAAGCTCGATAAAAAGCTCGATGCTCACGAGCAGGCGGTTTACGCGATGCAACTGTTCGAAGGGAAGCACTTCCGTGCGGTTGTCCCGTTCGACGATCTCCATCGAGACATTTTGAAGATCAACACGGATGTGCTGCGTTCGCGCGGCGTTCCTGAATTTCTGGTCTGGCACAAGAACCGTTGGGACATGCTCGAGCCGCATGAGGCGCCCGAGTCCATACCGTCTGCACGTCCCCAACTCGACGTTCACATGATGGATAACGAGTATCGGGCCGAGGTCTTTAACATAACCAATGCTTCCGGCTCGCCTTCAAATGTGAAGCTGCGCATCGAGGGCCTGCCCGGCGGAAGAAATCCGGATTGGATTGCCGTGCATCAGGTCGAATTCGTGGATACCCAGGAAAAGGTCGTCATCGCGGACGCGCTTCCCCTGGCCCGAAAGCTGGATGACGGATTCGAGGTGACTATCGCTGACGGGATGACCAGGCAGGTGTGGCTCAGCTTCCACCCGGACGGTATCAAGGCCGGCACGCATAAAGGTGAAGTTGTCGTGATGCCCGGCCCCGGAAAAGAAATACGCGTTCCGTTGAGTCTGACGATCTATCCGATTCGCTTTCCTGACAAACCGACCCTTTCCCTCGGCGTCTGGGATTACGCGGCGGACAACGGTTACGAGATCACACCTGCCAATCGTGCGGCCGCAGTTGAAAATATGAGATCGCATTTTGTGAACGCGCCATGGGCCGGTCCGGGCACCTATCCGAAGCTCCTCGGCGGGGTGGATGCACAGGGCAACAACATCCGTCAACCTGATTTCACAAGATTTGATCGGTGGGTCAAAGAATGGCCGGGCGCTCGGTACTTTCTGGTGTTCATGAACGTCGGTGGCTCCTTCGAGGGCAAACCGATGGGCACGCCCCAATTCCACCGGGCTGTCAGCCAGTGGGCCAGAGCATGGGCAGCACACAATCGAAAGATCGGGTTGAAGCCCCGCCAGGTGGGCGTCCTGATTGTCGATGAGCCGCACGAGGAAAAGAACGAACAGAAAATCGTCACCTGGGCGAATGCCATCAAGGCCGGGACGGACGAGATCATCGTGTGGGAAGATCCGGTCCATCACGCGCCCTGGAATGCCAAGGTGCAGAGGATGTTCGAGATCAGCGACATCCTCTGTCCCAATCTACCTCGTTACTACGTGGGCCGTGAAAGATCGGTTTCGTTCTATGCCGCGTTGAAGGCAAAAGGCAAAGACCTCTGGTTCTACCAGTGCAGCGGCCCGGCGCGCCTTCACGATCCCTACTACTACCATCGCCTGCAGCAGTGGCACTGCTGGATTCACGGGGCAGTGGGCACTGGTTTCTGGGCCTACTGCGACGCAGCCGGCGCCACCCCGTGGAACGAATACCATGCCCGTCGGACGAGCTACACCCCCGTCTATCTTGATGAAAACTCCGTCACCGATGGCAAGCACTGGGAGGCCGTTCGTGAAGGCATCGAGGATTACGAATACTTCCGCATCCTGCGCGATAGAATCGAAGAGCTTAAAAGGGCGAATGTGAGCTCGGCGTATCTTGCCAATGCCGAAACGCTCTTGAAGGAACTGCCGCGAAAGGTCGCTGGTAAATATGATCTCGGCAGGATTCGATGGCTGATTGAAAAGAAACGAACGGCCGCAGATGAGGCGAGAATCCAGGTATTGAAGATTCTTGCCCGTCTGGCCAAGAAGTAAGGCGGAGTCTCATTTACATTAAAAAGGCCACCGGCTTGCCCTGACGAAGGAATCTGGAAGCCTTACCTACCGTAGCGCTCATGCCCGACCAGCAACCTCGAGTCCTTTTCGTCACCGGACAGCTCGCAGAGCCGGCCCTGCGCGACGTAGTTCGCGAGCTCGCACCTGCTTCGGGAATCGTGGCGGAGGTGGCGGTAATGAAGATCACCGTGGCAGCGCTTATGAAACCTGAGTGGGTGGCAAAGCGGCTGGATGTGCCGGATGGCATCGACCGTGTCATCCTGCCCGGCTACTGCACCGGTGACGTCAGAATCGTGGAGGACGCTGCCGGCGTCCCGGTCGAATTGGGCCCCAAAGATTTGCTCGACCTTCCGGAGCACTTCGGCGAAGTCAGCAAGAAAACTGAGGGCTACGGCGAGTATGACATCGAGATCCTGGCCGAGATAAACCACGCCCCACGGTTGAGCCGCGACGAATTATTGGAAAGCGCGAACAGGATGCGGGCTCATGGCGCCGACCTGATCGATTTTGGATGCGTACCGGGCGAACCTTCGGATGAAACAAGGGACGCAGTGATGGCCCTGTGCGATGCAGGACACCGCGTCTCAATAGACACGTTCGACACTGATGAAGTAACCCGGGCAGTCGCTGCCGGCGCCGAGCTCGTGCTCAGTGTGAATTCAACCAATGTGGACGCAGCGAAGGACTGGGGCTGCGAAGTGGTCGCAATCCCGGACGATCCTGGAACCCTCGGCGGCCTGGACGAGACCATCGAGAAACTGAGCGGGTGGAACGTCCCTTTCCGCATCGATCCGATCCTCGAGCCCATCGGTTTTGGATTCGCCGAATCCCTCGGCCGATACATCGAAACCAGGCGACGTTATCCGCAAGCCGAAATCATGATGGGAGTCGGAAACCTGACAGAGCTCACAGGCGTCGACAGCGCAGGCGTCAACGTCACCCTTATCGGCATCTGCCAGGAACTCGGCATCCGCAGCATTCTGACGACCGAAGTCATCAACTGGGCCCGCAGTTCCGTCAAAGAAATCGATCTGGCGCGGCGGCTGGTCTACCACGCGTGCAAGAAAGGAGTACTTCCAAAACATCTGGAAGAAGATCTCATTCTCCTTCGCGATCCGAAGCTGCATGAGCGCGGTGAAGAAGCGTTAGCAGAGCTGGCCTCTCGCATCCGCGACCGCAACTTCCGCATCTTCGCCGAGCGCGACGAAATCCACATCCTGAATTCAGAGGGCCACCTCCGCGGAACAGATCCATTCGACCTTTTTGAGAAGATGAAGGTCGAAGATCCATCCCACGCCTTTTACCTCGGCTACGAGATGGCAAAGGCAGTCACCGCCCTGACGCTCAGCAAAGATTACCGGCAAGACCAGGCCCTGCGCTGGGGCTTTCTGACGCGAGAAGAGGCGAGCCATCTGGCGAAGAAAAAGAAGTGACGGATAGAGTGCGCCTGCTGTTTTCCTTCCCTAAACTTGGCGCATTAATTTTGGCCTGCCTCCTAAGCCCCGGAGGCATTTAGTGAAATCAATTAAGGCTGCGATAGGTTCAGTTGTCTTCCCATTAGTAGCTATTACTTGTGTGGGGTGAAATAGATACATTCGAACGAGTGATTTTACTGATTATGTCACTTCTATGCGCTCTTGTTACCTATACAAATGTCAGAAGTATGGTGCGATGAGTTTGACGCTGCTGCACAGTTCGCGGATGCCGTATTCACGGCACCAGTTTGCTGTGAGTGCTTGCCCTGGGGCCAGCTTCCGTAGTTGTTGGTGCTAACAAATATGGCTGAAGGCAGCATGCGAAGCCATGCTCTCAGACTCTTGTACGAGTAGCCCGATGTTGCGAGTTTGCTCGGATCTTGGATTAGGGAATTACTTCGGGAGGCGTCCGGCGTGGGAGAGCTTCAGACGGGTTGGGGGCGCTGCTGCCGGGAGTGAGGCATAGTCACATCGAATGCGGTACTGATGCGGAGAGCTTTTCGGCTTCCACTGCAGGGGGCCCTGGCCTGCTTCCGGGTTCGTTCTGATTCGATGAAGCTCGCGAACTCTGGACTGTAAGGCGTAATGCCTTCGGCATAGAGGAGGATCTGAGTAATTTACTTTTCAATGGGCAGGTGCCGTGTCAAGCCTGTCAGGTCCAGCGTTCACCTCGATAGAACAGGCGACAACCACAACCCCCAATCACTGTTCTTTCCATCAGGCGACGGCTCCACGATCAGTTCCAACTC
>Ga0187827_10002260_pt1 | contig 26588 bp, 18 predicted proteins | sample ETNtaG_39_FD_167969 | JGI IMG/M metagenome (GOLD analysis project Ga0187827, IMG submission 167969) | Marine microbial and viral communities from oxygen minimum zone, Eastern Pacific Ocean - ETNP2014_SV_150_PacBio MetaG (Illumina Assembly) | ecosystem: Environmental > Aquatic > Marine > Hypoxic... | reverse complement strand
CTATCCGGACAGTCTTCAAAACCCATACGAAGACCCCATGGGCTGGGTCTCCGGCTACTCAACCCCCGCAGGCACCAAGAGGGCCTGGGGCAACGGCGACGGGCGCTTCATCTACCCGCCCGAATCTGCAGCAGACGGCAAACCGGGCCGCCCCATTCTGGACGGCCCGGTCGACAGCATCCGATGGGAAATGCTCCGAGACGGTATCGAGGATTACGAATACCTGGCGATACTGAAAAAGTTGCTTGAGGAGAAAGGGGACAAGCTGTCAAAGAAGAAACGTGAAGAATTTGAAGCCTTGCTCGAAGTCCCGGCAGAGATCACTTCAGACATGGTGACGTTTACGAAGGATCCAAGAACAGTCGAAGAGAGGCGTATGGAGGTCGCGCGGGCGATTGAACAACTGGTTCGATGATCCGCTTGCTTAACACCGCGCTTTGATCTCACTCCTCAGATCTTTCGCCTTCCCAAGCTGCGGATATCCAATCGCATTCTTTCCATCCAAATGATAGTCAACCTTTCTGCCGACTCACTGTTTGATCCCACCACACTGGACTTCAACGAAGAGACCTTTGACGACGCGGCGCTGTTGCGTGAGGGATTCGAAGACGTCATCGACCGATATGCGGACACTCAGGTCACGCACATCTTCCTGAACGCTAATTACCAGCGCACCTGCTATCAGAGCAAAGTGTGGAGCTCATTCTGGGACATACCAGAACCTGATCCCAAAGGCAGCGGCTGGATGCTTGCCTGGCGGGCTGTTCGGGCCGGTGTGGATGTTTTTGAAATCTGCATACAACGCTGCCGTGAGAAGGGAATCTCGCCATGGCTCTCGATGCGGATGAACGACTGGCATAACCTGCACAACCCGGAAATCGCCTGCCCCCGCTGGTGGGAACATCCGGAACTGCGGCTGTCACCCAAAGGGACTTTCGACTTCGCTCATTCAGAAGTCCGGGATTATCACTTCGAGCTGGTCGTGGAGTTTCTGCAGCAATATGAAATTGATGGCGTTGAGCTTGACTGGATGCGCGGACCCCCATTCTTCAAGCCCGATCAGGCAGAGGCCGGATGCAAGTGGCTGACTGAATTCATGAGAAATGTTCGGCAGGCCGCGGACAGATGTTCCGACAGGCTTGGTCGAAAGCTGGGCATCGCGGTAAGAGTGCCGGGCGTCCCTGAACACGCGGCCGGGTTTGGCCTTGACGCGGTTACCTGGGCCAGAGAAGGCCTGGTAGACATCCTTATCCCAACCGCGGTCTGGATGCCCACCGATTTCGACATGCCAATGGAAGCCTGGCGCGAACAGATTGGCGCACGCGATCGCCCATTCCGCCTCGCTGCTGGCTCTGACCTCTGGGTTCGGTGCACAAGCAACGGAGCAAAAATGAAGAGTACACCGGAATCACTCCGCGGCTTCTCGGCCTCCATGCTCAGTCGCGGTGCGGACGCGATCTATCTCTTCAATCACTTCAACGAGCCTAAAGATTTTCGTTTCTTTCTGCAGGCCGATGATGGCAACCGAACGGTTGAGAGGACTCATAAAGAACTGTTGTCCGAGGGCGGTGAAATGGAGACAGCCATGGCTGGCCCGCGAAGACACGTGCTCACCCTTCGCAACACGGTGCCGCCAGGCATCGAGTTCGACGAGCCGCTGCCGAGGATGGTGGGGGCGGGCTCTTCAGAGACCTTTCATATCCATACCGGACCGGCCGGCCGCGAAGGCAAAGGCGTCGTACGCGTCGGTCTTGATGGGGAAGGTGCTCTTGCCAGTGCAGACTTGAAGGTCGAGCTCAATGGATCAGCAACGATTCCCGTGGAAGATCTGACTGACAGGAGTCGCTCGGTGCCGCCAGAGCATGAAGGCGATGGCGTAGTCTGGAATGTGGCGGACACTGCGCTGCGGATGCTGCAGTTCGAGTTTCCGCTTTCTGCACTACGCCAGAAGCATAACGAGATAAAGATCCGGTCCGCACGCGATGAAACCTGGCAGGTCGTGTGGCTTGAGGTCTTTATCAACTGCTGAGGTACATTTCTCAAGAGTTGGATGTTTTGAAAATCGTAGCTGCAGGCTGCTGCTACGAGCGCGGATGCGCATGCATACTGTGGCCGCAGGCTGCCACCAGCCTGTGAGCCGAGTTAAATTGATATGAGCGTACAGGCTGGCAGCCTGTGGCTACGCTCTCACCGGCTGAAGATTACCGGGTGCTGATCACCTCGAAAGAGCTCGCCATCTTCTCGGGGACATATCTGCAGGTTGGTGTGAGTTGCCCCTCTTGATGCGTTGTATCGGACGTGCTCGGCAAGGTAGTGGATGGACACGCAGATTCGGGGTGAATCTGTGTGATTGGGCCCGGAGCCGTGGAGAGTTTTGCAGTGGTGAAAGCTCACCGAGCCGGCCGGCATTTCGCAGTAAACGAGCTCTGCCTTGCGGCCCTCAGGATCGCGGATGCGGTGCCTGTTCTCCTCGACGGCAAGTTCGCCGACCTTGAATCCCATGCTGCCCCAGTTGTGGCTGCCGGGAGCCATCATCAGTGCCCCGTTGTCGCGGCTCACATCGACCAGGGCGACCGATGCGGTCACGATGTCCGGACGGTCGCAGACCTGCCAGTAATCCCAATCCTGATGAAAACCAACATTGCCCGAGCGTCCTTCCTTATCCATTAAGGGAGGCTTATAGAGCAACTGATCGTGCCAGAGGACGACGCCATTACAGGCCAGCAAATCTGTAGCGAGTTTGCCTGGGCGCGCATCCAGGGCCAGTTCTTTCACCGCCCCTCCGGTCCACCAGATATTGCTGATCTGGATCAGGCCCTGCGGGTCGGTCAAGCGTGGGAAGTTCCGGCCGGCCATCGGACGTCTGCCGGATTCATACTTCTTAGTCATGACGTCCCGGATGGAATTCGTGAACCGTTCCAGCTCATGCTTGGAGAATATCGGTTCTGGTGTGATCCAGAATCCGTCCCTCTCAAAGTGTTCGGCGGGTGTCATATCGGTTGCATTCGGGGCAGATCCTCTCGAAGGTAGGCAATTGAAACTGAGGGATTCAAACTGAGTGAGATGAACATGAAGATCCTTCGCCGGGCCATCCAGATTCTGGCTGTCGTACTCGTCACTAATGAACCGGTGACTGCTGAGGCCGTCGAAGGCATCCTCTTGTACGCTTCCTTCAACGAATCTGCCAGCCCGGATCAATTTGCCGGCCGCATGCCGGAAGATGGCATCAGGAATTCCGGCAAACAGATCGATGGCGTCATCGGCAAAGCCTGGAGCGGCCGCCTGACCTACCGGGCGGCCGGCAATGTGAACGCTGAGCGTGGTACGGTTGCTTTCTTTGCCCGTAATCCGTACCTGCAGCTGCAATCGAGGGAGTGGGGGTTCTATCACTGGATGGTTGTGCTAATGGCCGAGGGCGAGAGCATCCGGCCATGGGTGCTGGATCTCGGGGGCCGGGCTCGAGGGGCGCGATTCAACGCGGCGACAGTAGATCTCTCGCAATGGCATCATTATGCGATCACATGGGATCGTAATTTCGGAACCCGTTTCTATGTGGACGGCAAACTTGCCTCTCAAGATTGGGCAGATGACCGGGGCTGGGCCAATCTTCTGACGCCTCACGCGGTCACTTTGCGTGCGAAACAAGGGATCGATGAGCTTTACATTTTTGACTGGGCGCTTGGTGCGGGCGGGGTCCAATCGCTGAAAGAGGGCAAGGCACCCGAGAGACCCGAAGGGGCGCATGAACACGCATCGCGGGTGAAGGCCGAACTGGGCTACGACACGGCGGGAGCGGATGTGGTGGCTGCAGACCGGCCCCTGCTGGTCGAACGCATTGCCATCAAAGATACCAAGAGCCGCACGGTCACGATGACCTGGGTGCACGATGGTCGCCACCATGCGGCCTGGCCGGACGTGTACACCGGCGACCATAAGGTCCTTGACATCTTTCCAACGGAAGCGTCATTCAATTACGTGACGCTCGAGGGCCGACTGCCGGGCGTGAGGCTCTCGTCCTGGGATCACATTACCGAGACCACGAGTCCGATACTTCGTGTGCCGGCTGGGCAGGCCACGTGGTTTGGGAAGAGAGTTCGCGAACAGACGGCGCGGCGGCTCAAACTCGCCCGGCCAGGCAGTCAGACCGGCGAGACAGCCAACAATGCGATTCAGGAAATAGCGCTCTTCAGAGTCAGCGAAGAGGACATCGATGTCTCCGTCGAGAGCAAGACATTCTTCCCCTCCGGTCGCGCCACTTTCGAAAGCCTGGGCGCGGTTGGAAGCGATCTCCTGGATTGCGGCCGGCTGAAGAGCAACCCGCCGGTTCTCCTGGACGCGCCGGAAGCGAAAGCGAAGCCAATAACGATCCCAATGCCGGGCCGTGTCGACCTTGTCGGGCCGTTGCAGAAAGAGCGGCTCTATGCCAATGGGGTGCACCTCGATCTTGAACTGCAGAGCCCGCACGATTCGGATGTGGTGGATGTGGTGGTCTACGAAGCGATAGACGGATTCAGAGAGATGATCCGGTTTCCGGTCAAGGTAACGTTTCAAAAGCTGTCGCGGAGCGCCAGCGCCACTCAGGCCGGCAAGGCAAAGCTCAAGCTGGCATTGGTGCGAAGAGGATTCATCGTGGACGAGGGCGAGCGGTTTCGGATGTCGCTGACCAGCTTTCGCGGCGGGCTGACAATCGACAGTAAATCCAAATTCACCGTCATCGTCGGAGACCCGGAGCAGGTGCTTCCTGAGACCATCGAAGATCTGTATAGGGTGACGCACAAAATGTTTTCATGGGCTCAGGAGGGAAGGCCATGGGGCCGCGACTTTGAGAAACAGTTTCTCGCGGGGCGTTACGGGAAGTTCAGCACGCTCGAGCTGTCTCGCCTCCTTAAGAAACTTCTGCGCCTTGCCCCCGACCACTTCGAAGCCCGCGCCACATTTGCCGAGATCAACAAGAAGCCGCTGGTGGAGGAACGGCTCTCTCCGGAGATTCCTGAAGGCGTGCCGGACTGGGCCTACTACGCCCGCGAGGTCCTCCGAGCGAATCTGCGCATCACGCACTGGTGGCACGATAAACGGCTGATGCAGGACGGCCAGCTCGGTGGCGGCTGGAACGACGACCCCTGTCTGACCGCGTATCAATCGCTTGGCGCAAGCATCAGCGATCCTGATACGCTGGCGTTAATCCAGAAGGTCGCGGACGGGTATGTGAAGAATTCCGGCCAGTATCGTGACGGCTTCAACGTTATCGTCACCGACCCGCTTCATTCTTCCGATCCCACTGCGGGCCGATGCAATCTTCTCACCTTCGATTACGGCAGCGCGCGTAACGTCCTTCGCTCGATGGAATGCTGCCGGAATCTGAAGACATGGATTCCAAAGAATGCGAACGGCACCCGTTCATTGGTCGGTCACAACATGGCTGCGGGCGTGGCAAAGGATTCGCCGTGGGCTGGCAGCTATGTGCACGCCATCTATTCCGATCCCATTGCCTGGGCCTGGTACTCCGGCGACCCCAAGGTGAAACAGATGATGCTCGACGTGGCCGATACCTGGCTGGCCGGGGGGCTGGAGTATTGGAAGAAGTTTCCGGAACAGAGAAACATCTCGATCATCGTGAACGGCCGCACCGGCGAATGGAAGCCCGGCGGCACTTCGGGCCAGTCCTTTCGCGAGCAGTTCTTTCATTCCGCCTTCGTCCTGAGCGGTGACCGCCGGTATCTCATTCCAATTGAGCGGCGAAAGATCCTTCCTTCACTCTATTACCGTGAGACCCCTGTCAAGGAATGGGGACGCAGCTACAAGCGTGAAGCGGATGCCATTATCGCACGGGCCAACAGCAACCGGTCAAGTATCCGTTACGAGTATCGGTATGACGGCATCTTTGCGCTCGCCTGCGTTGAGACCGGGGACACGAAATACGTGAGCGAAGGCTTGAAACTCGCCCACGAGGAATTGCAGGCCGGCCAGGAATATCTGAACTCCTCTGCAGAAAAGCCCACTGACCGTGTCTTCCCATGCGTCGGCTCGAATCTTCTCGGCGAGATGTTCTGTGGCGGCTATCTGCCGGATTCACGTACCGCGCTGGTCGGCTCGTTGTGGGCCACCTGGGATGGAACTGGCGATCAGGTGATCCCCTTCGTAACGAAGCAGGCGCCAACTGAGATGTCGATTTCGCTCTTCAATTTTGCCAAGAACAAAAAACACATCGGATTGCGCGTCTGGCGGCTCGCCCGCGGCAACTACCAACTGCAGGTGGGCCCGGACCTCAACGGCGATGGTCAGCAGGATTCCGTGCAGTTCACTCTGTCAGCCGAAGATGTCCGGCGAGGAAGCATGATTCGTTTTGACCTTTCGCCCGGTCTGAGTGTGCTGCGCCTGAAGCAGGCGAAGGCTTTGCCAAAGCTCGGCAGGCTCCCGGATCTTGCTGTAGACGAATCTTTCATCCGCTACAACCCGCTCAAGGACAGCCTGGAGGTGAAGGTCTACAACCTGGGATCAGCGGATGCTAAAGGTGTTCGAGTTCGAGTCTACGCTGAAGACCGATTACTGCGCGAGGTCGATGCTGAGAAGCTGGCCTGGCCGTCGGATTTCCATCCCCAGCCTTTAGTGCTCAGTTACCCCCAGGCCGCGACGTTGGATACAAAGACGATTCGCGTCGAAGTGAAGACTGAGGGTGACGAGATTACACTTGAGAACAACCATGCGGTCGTCGCCTGGCCGCAAGATTAGAGACTGAAAGCAAAGCCACGGATGAATCAGGAACACTGTTCAGAGACTGGGACAGAAAGCTACGGATGAATTTCAAACGAAATCTAGTAAGGGTCTTCCAACTGGCCTTTGTTCTCTGCCTTCCTCCCTCAATTTTCGCGACGGTCCAGCCCACGCTCAAAGAACGGGTTAAGAGGGCCGATGTGGTCGCCATCGGGTATGTGAGGCGGTATGTTGAAAATCAACTGGTGGTGGCTCTCAGGATCACGAAGGTTCTGAAACCAGTTGCAGAAACATCAGACAAGATACGTCGGCGGGGAGTTGAGTTCGTCTACAACGAGCCAATCAAAGGAGGCATTAATTGGAGCTACTTTGCCGATTCTCGCGCGGAATGTCTGTTTTTTCTGAGGCGGACAAAGAATGGGGCTCTGACTGTTGCAGATCCTCTTTTCGGAGTGGAGAAAATGAGGAACTCACTTCGGAAAGAGCTTGAAGATCTGGGCCTGGGCGCGACGCCGACACGATGGACGCGCGTTGCTGGCGTCGTGCTGTTTTTCCTCGTCGTCAATGTGCTTTTTGTGGCCGTGGTAAGACTTGGCCGCAAGTCGAAGAGGGAGCAGGGAGAGGAGAATGTGGAGGCAACAATGGCGGCAGAGGATGCCGAAACCGCTAAGGAAGAGATGGAGTAGTACTGCCCTGTCGCTGCGAAAGGTTCAAACAGATTCAGGTGCTTCGGCCTCTGATCTGTCCGCGGTTTCCGCCTCCTCTGCCCCTGCTGCCACCGGAAGGGCCAGGCTGATGACGGTGAGGTCGTCCTGGATGTCTCTGTCTTCGATAAAGAATTTCACGTCTGTGATGAGTTTGTTGACGAACTGGTCAGAGGTGAGCTTCGCGTTCTCCACCATGAATCCCTCGATCCGTTCCATTCCGAATTCTTCATCTGCATTGTTGGCCGCCTCAGTGATGCCGTCCGTGTACAGTAGCACTCGGTCTCCGGTTTGAATGGTGAATTCTTCCTGTACGACTTTCTTTTTGAAGGCATCTGTGGGCAGAATTCCAATGGCGGCGCCTTGCGGTGTATAGGACTCAATCTCCTCCGTCTCGCTGTTGAATTTCAGTATTGGGTCATGGCCCAGGCGGCAGCAGATTACATTTCCGGAATTCGTGTCCACTTCCATATAGACCGCGGTGATAAATCGGCCGCGGGTCAATTCGGGCGACATCAATTGATGCACCATACTGACCACTTCAAGGGGGCTCTCGGCATAAATGGTCGCTACACGGAAAGCGATCCTTGTCATGGCCATGTAGAGCGCGCCGGGCACCCCTTTGCCTGAGACATCTGCAATCACAACCCCCAGCCGGTCCTTGGGCAGCGGTATCAGGTCGAATGCATCGCCGCCTACATCCCTGGCCGGTTCATACTTGGCTGTCAGATCCAAACCGGGAAGTTGAGGCATTTCCTGTGGCACCAGGTGGGCCTGGACTTCGCGGGCGACTTTGAGGTCCCTGCGCAGGACCTCGGATTCAAGCTCTTTCCGATGCGCGGATTTGAGGCTGATGGTCATCTGATTAAAGGCATGTGCCAACACGCCGACCTCATCGCTCGTGCGCACGGTGCTGTGATGATCGAGCTCGCCCTGGGCCACTATTTTCACATCCGCCAGCAGATGTTTCAGGGGCCTGTTCACTAGAGCCGAGAGCAGGAATGACAAAATAAGCCCGCAAACCAACGCGACCCCGCAGGAGAGGATAAGACTCTCGCGCATTCGACCGGCGATCTCCCCCACCCGCTTCGCGGAGAGTGTCAGGTGGGCCATCCCGATCATTTCACCTTTGGTATTACTGATCTCCTTACTGAATTTAAAGGCCGGTACGGTAGCCTCGCCCGACTTGTAGTAACCCCGCGTAAACGCGACTCCTCGTACCTGTTGCTCTGTTCCGTCCGCGCGAATCTTCAGCGGCTGGTTGGATCTTGTGTTGGGGGTGACCAGGAATTGCATGGCCTTGTTTTCTGCCCCCATACCAATGAACTCTCTTCCCTGCTTGGTATAGGTGATCACTGCATTGAGAACAGTGTTCTGACCTACAGGAAGGAACTGAAGAATCGGTGCCAGCCCTGCTCGTCGTTCAGTCTGGGCCTTTTTACTTTCCTGCCTGATGCGGGCGATTTCGGCCACGGCACCTTCGATGTTTTTGTTGGCCCCCTGGATGTTCCGGTTGAACTCGTTGATTTTCCCATTGACCCTGTTGATAAATTGCTCATCGGTCTTCTTGCCACCGATCTTCTTCAATTCAGGAATCAGCGTCGCATTCACTGCTTCCTGGATCTTTGCCATGTCCACGGCCGCCTTGCTCCTTGCCAGGAGGACCTCCTCTCCGACTGTTGCGAGCGCAGTAACACCTAGTGCTCCGGACCTTTTTATGTCTTCGAAGAGCTCGCCGTGAAACCGCTGATAGAGCACAAACCCCAGACCCAGGATGGCACACATCATCGCCAGTGTCAGCACAAGGCTGAACTTGAGCATCAAGGTCAGTTTGGGCTCAAGTTCTTCTCCCCGCCGGTGATGCCGCCGAATCCTGGCGGTCTCTGTGATCTTCTGTACCTGTTCAGTGTCCACCGTATGGATGTGTGGTGGGGATATGACTTGCAGAAGGAATTGCCGGGAATAATGCTGTCAACGCAGCAAAATTTCAATTGCCGATCGCTACATTCTTTCAACCTGAAGCCGTCCGGACTGGCGGTCAGAAGGCGTTCAGTCAAGTGCTTGCCCGCGCGTTGATTGGCCCTATTATAGCCGCCAGCGGGGTGAGGGGGGAAATCAATTTCCAGCCTCAGTTTTCAGGGCCGGTAAACCAGATATCAGCAAGTATGGAACGATTGAAAATCGAGCAAGAAATCGTAGGTGAAGGAGAACAGTCCGTACTCGTACTCACATCAAATGGCTACATTGATGCCAGTAATGTGGATGAGTTTGAATCCCAATTCAATGATGCGCTGGACGGGGATGGCCGGCAGAGCGTCGTGGTCTCACTCGAAGGGGTTGAGTACATCAACAGCTCCGGTCTGGGGGTTCTTATCAGTGCCAGCCAGAAGCTCGCCGCGGACGGCTTCTTCTGCCTGGCCGCAGTGCCGGAGAAGATCGCACGCATCGTCCGCCTGCTTGGTTTTGGGGATGTCGTCAAGATTTTCGATACGGTGGACCAGGCGGTTGCGGCTATCTCTGAAGGCGAGGCTTCGTAGCGCGGCGATGCATAACATCCCAAGCCGTTGATGGTCTTTCTGCTGGTGGTTCGCAGAGAACCGTTTTGCCTCCCCTCCACCTGGGCCAATCAAGATCCCTCCGGCCCTACCACCAGTTGCCTGTCCTGGATGATTCGCTCTTTGATGATGAGCGCTAGAGATTCTGCGCTGGACAGGATCAGTTCCGCGCAGTCCAGCTTGGTCTCTTCGAGTTCCTCGACATCCAGCGGCTGGACGATTTTTGAATCCCAGATCTTTGAGAGCTTTTCGAGATCCTTGTGGATGAGCGCGTTTCGGAGGCGATGCAGGCGGCGGGTGAAATCCAGGTGCCGCTGCTCCCAGACTTTCATGGATTTGAAAATGAGCGCAAGCTCATCAATGCCCTTCTTCTGGATGTCACGATCCGTTAGCGATTGCAGAAGCAGATTCTTGCCGAGAAGCGGGTATTTCCTGAAACCGCTCAGATCACGCTTGAGGAAGTACTCGAGTGTATTGTAGCTCTCAAAAAGACACTCCTTATTGAAGCCCAACGCGTAGAGCGTGATCCCCTTTGTTAGCGTGGAAAGTACGATCACCGTCGTGATGAACCGGTCTTCCATGTCCGGACAGATTCTCTCAAGCGTGTGCCTGATCTCCGTGTAGAGCGTTTCCAACCGATCCAGCGAGACGTGGTAACGGCTCTCGATGGCCGCGAGAGCATCCTGGAATGCCATGTCCAGGCATTCCTTCGGCGTCTGAGGTTCCCTCCGACTGATCGGCTGGTCCGATGAATTCGGCCTATTCATCTTTTTCACCTTATGGGAATGTGCCGGGATGAGGGATGCACTCCCATTGCCACATCCTCTCATTTGCTCCCAAGTGAGGGGCTAATACTATCAGTTGCGTACCGGATCTGCCGACTGCTCCTATACGATTTCGCATTTACTGCCCTCTGCTGACATGTCTCATCTCATCTATGTCGGGGACATCATGTGTTCATGGTGCTGGGGATTCGCACCGGTCCTCCAGGCCATCCTGGACGAATTCGAACAGCTGCAACTGATAATCGTCCATGGCGGGCTCCGCCCCGGGCCCAAAGCCAAACCGCTCGACGACGATATGCGCGGCTACCTGAAACATCATTGGACAAGGGTGAACGCGAAGTCCGGCCAACCATTCAACTGGGAGTTTTGTGACCGTGAGAATTTTCTATACGACACCGGCCCAGCCACAAGGGCCGCGCTCACCATCAGGGAAATGGACGCAGCCCTCGAACACCGATTCTGTTACGGTTTGCAGGAGGCGTTCTACATGAAAAATATCGACATTACCGATTGGGACGGAATCCAAACGGTGGTCAATGAAATGGGCGCGGATGCCGATGCATTCAAAGCCAGATTTGATTCAGAGTGGTCACACGAAGCGATGTCCGCTGAATTCAACAAGCGAAGAGGATTGGGTGTTCGTAGCTTTCCAACTCTCCTGCTGCGGGAAGCGGACACGGCAGTGCCCATCTCTGTGGGTTACCAGGATCTGGATACCGTCCGCGCAGCATTGGCTGACCATCTGTGAAAAGCGTTGGAGGAATGCGAAGGCGCAAGGTAAAAAAGCGGCCAACATTCTCTTTCTCATTTTTCTCAGGAGGCAATGATGAGCGCCGAACAGAAAGCAAAAGAACTTGGACTTGAATTCAACGATGACGCAGAACCGGGTTACCTGAAACTGGCCATCCGGGTCGGAAACATGATCATCACTTCCGGGCACACCTCCACTCTCGAAGGAAAACTCGGGGACGGTCTCGGAGTGGATGAAGGGTATGCAGCCGCACGCGACTGTGCGACGAAAGTACTGGCATCCGTTCATGCAGAATTCGGCACTCTCGACGGCCTTCGATGCGTCAAGGTGCTCGGATGCGTGAATTCCGCTCTCGACTTCACAGACCAGCACCTCGTGATCAACGGCTTTTCAGATCTCATTCATGAGGTCTTCGGCAAAGAAGGCGACGGATACCACGCACGCAGCGCGCTGGGTTTCGCGCAGCTCCCGACCGGTGCCGCCGTCGAGGTGGAAGCGATCTTTGAGGTCAAGTAGCGGGCTCTAAGCCTTCACGTATTTGTTGAACAGATCCGCGTAGTCCTCGCGCACGGGACTGAACACATCAAGCACGACAGCCGGGCCATCCACTGGCCTGGCTGAGTGCGGCGTATCCGGCGGAATGATGAACATATCACCTGGCGAGCATTGCCGGCTATCACCATCAATCGACAGTTCCATCTTGCCTTTGAGCAGCATGCCAGCCTGTTCATGCGGGTGCTGATGGAGTGGAATCTCGCTTCCCTCTTCAAGCTCGAGATAGGAGAGCATGATATTCTCGCCGTAAGGCGTACGAGTGCGGGCGCCTGGCAGGATTTCAAACGGTTCGTATTCGTCAATATTGATAAATGGCATGGGAGGAGATGGCTGATGGTTAATAGTTGATGACTGACTGCTGCCTGAGATTATGACGATTTAACGTAGAATCTCGCATCAACCATTAACCCTCAACCATCTCCCCCTCAACCATCTCTTCCTGACCATCTCCTCCCATGCCTGAGTTTCCTGAGATTCCCGGCTTCAAGTTCATAAAGACTGAAGGCAAGGGACCGGTCGGCACGGTCTTTCGAGGGAGGTCCGAGAAAGGCGGGGCCCTTGTTGCCATCAAGCAGATTTCGAGGCAGCTCACCGCTCATCAGAATTTCAGGCGCCGACTGCGTGACGACCTCAAAAGGTTGTCACGCGTTCACCATCCCAACATCGCGCACTCGATCATCCTTGGAAAGGCCGGAGATCGGTACTTCAGTATCGGTGAGTATGTCGAAGGCGACACCGTCCGGGAACGCATTCGTGAACAGCATCAGATACCCGAGACCGAGGCGCGCAGTCTGATTCTGCAGGGCGCACGGGGCCTCGCCGAAGCCCATCACGCGGGGATCCTTCATTACGATCTCAAGCCCTCCAACCTGCTCACTTCCGAGGACGACGAAGTCAAAGTGACCGATTTCATGCTCGACTACCATCGCTATGTCGGCTCAGTACCAAGCGAACAGGTGTACGAGATGATGGAGTTCCCGCTTTACATGTCACCGGAAGAGCGGGAGAGAAATCCGCTGACCGAGCGGTCAAACATTTACTCCCTCGGCGCCATTTTTTATCACATGCTTTACGACCAGCCGATGCAATCGATTGGAGGCGAACGGCTACCCCCGCCAGAGCTGCCCAAAGATCATCAAATCAGCGAGAGCACTCTCGAAATCCTCGACCTGATGCTGGCGGAAGATCCGGACGACCGCTTCACCGACATGGACGAGGTGGTCCACTCCCTGGAAAAGAAAGCACTTGGCAAAGCTGACCCTCTGGAAATCTCACTCTACGCAGGTGTGGTCATCGTGTTGATTCTCTCTCTCGGATTGATGGCCCGTGGCATGAGCAAAGTAGAGGAAAGGCCCCAGGTGGAAACACCCGCGACCGGGCCCGCCGAACCGAGTCAGAGCAGGCATGATGAAATTCTATTCCAGCGAGCGGATGATTACGCGTTTCGGTTTCCAGACCAGACGGCAAAAGCGATCGTCCTGTTTGAAGAAGTCATCCGTGAATACCCGGGCACGCTCTACGCCACCAATGCCCAGGAACGCATCGATGCCCTGAAGACCCTTCACCTCAAGAAAGAAGAACAGGCATGGAACAAGCTCAAGCAAGAGATTACCCGCCTGCGGAAACAAGAACTCTATGCACAGATTCGAGAGAGCTCTGATACCTACACTCGCGATCATCCAGACAATCCGTACCAGGAAAAACTCGAAGTCCTCATAAAAGGCACGAACAGGCAGCAGCAGGAAAGCTACAAGACCATCCGTGAACGTGTTACTGCGCTGATGGCTGATGGTGATTTCGAACGGGCGGAAAAGGAGCTTAAATTCGTTCGTCGGCATTTCACCGTCCCGGAAGTCATACGCAGGGCGTCGAGCGATCTTGGACAACTGCAGATGGAAAAGGCCGAGTACGAAATTGAAAAGAACCGGCCGCCTCCCGCAGGGCCTGAAGATGTCCGGTTTAAAAAATTCGCCACGGAGCTCAAGCAGCGACTTTTCAGGTTTCGTTACCTGACCGCGCAGCGGCTCTGCAAGAGCGCGTCAACAGAATTCAAGGAGAAGGAATGGCTGCAGACCATCTCGCGCTGGCAAGGGCAGATTTCCGTCGATCAGGAATTCGTGGACGATCTGTTTCAGCGGATCAAGGGAATGCCCACGAAGCCCTCGATTCACCGCGGCGAGAATACACACACGGTTGCATCTGCCGAATGGGGAAGAGTCACCGTCAACGTGGAAAGGAACGTGATATACGGCTGGCGTGCATTTTCAGAGGATGAAATCCTGTCGTTCGTCGGGAAGCTGACAGACAAGACAAACGCCGACGATCAGCTCAACCTCGCACGCTTCTATTCCCTTCGCGGCCGATGGAAGAAGATGCGCCAGGCAAGCGAACTCGCACTCTCGATGAATCCGTCGCTGAAGAAGAAGGCAAAACAACTGGAACCGTCCGTTCAGCTAAAGAGAGTGATGAGTGAGTAATGCGTAATGAGTAATGAGTAATGAGTAATGAGGATTCAGGATTCAAGATTCAGGATTCAAGATTCAGGATTCTTTTGCTGTTCAGAGGGAACACGGCCCGCACTTACGTATTACGCATTACTCATTACTCATTACTCCCACCTCACCAAAGTGACTTCACATGATTCTCAAAGCGATTTACATTGATTAGATGGACGACGAAAAATTCAAATCGGCGATACGCAAATTTAATCAGCTTCGCACAGGCGTCATCGACGAGATATCCAAGGCCATCATCGGCCAGACCGAAGTGCTGCGACAGATCCTGGCCGCCATCTTTGCGGGCGGACACTGCCTCATGGTCGGCGTCCCCGGCCTGGCCAAAACGGCTATGGTGAACTCCATCGCGTCCACGATGGATCTCACTTTCAAGCGTATTCAGTTTACGCCTGACCTGATGCCTTCGGACATTACCGGCACGAATATCATTGACGAAAGCAGCGGCAAGCGTGAATTCCGTTTCGTACATGGCCCAGTCTTTGCCCAAATCCTCCTCGCCGATGAGATCAACCGGACTCCCCCAAAGACCCAGGCCGCGCTCCTCGAGGCCATGCAGGAGAAGCAGGTCACCGTGGGTCAGGAATCCTACGAGCTTCCCAAACCGTTCTTCGTCATTGCCACTCAGAACCCCATCGAACAGGAAGGCACCTACCCGCTGCCCGAAGCCCAGCAGGACCGGTTCATGTTCAGCATCCACGTGGACTACCCGACCTTCGAGGAGGAAGAAGAAATCCTCATGGCCACCACCGGACGCCGCGTCTCGAAGATTGCCGAAGTGCTCGGCGCAGACGAAGTCACCGCGATTCAGAAGATCGTCCGGCGGGTGCCGGTCTCCCGTTACGTCGTTTCCTATGTCGTCCGGCTCGTCCGCAGCACTCGTCCCGCGGACCCGCTTTCACCGGATTTCATTCAGGAGATGGTCGACTTCGGCGCGGGCCCCCGCGCCGGCCAGAATCTCATCCTCGCGGGCAAAGCGTTCGCTGCCATGGACGGACGCATGTCCGTAGCCATCGACGACATCAAGGAAGCTGCCGTCCCGGTCCTCCGCCACCGCCTTGCCACCAACTTCCGCGCCCAGGCCGAAGGCATCGATTCAGTAGAGATCGTCAGACGACTCCTGCAATCAGTAAAAGAACCCGATGTCTCAAAATACGGCCGGGAATAGCCGAGCTCTTGGCGGCTTTCCAGGAAGATCACTACAGACTATTCCCGTAGTCATCGCCGGATTTCCGCAGAAGAGGCGGAAGGACTGGAAACGCTGCAAACAACGCGGAAGCCGACGTTGAAGACAACTTGCCATGATGGATAGCTCAGACGAAATGCCGAACGGCAGCGTTTCGGCCGGTCATACCATGAGCCACCGCGCACAACTTTCCGGCCTGAAGGGGCTGCGTTTTCGCGGCCGTCATCGGCACGGTATGGATAGGGTTTGTACGCGTTGCGGGTCCACTCGAAGACGTTGCCATGCATGTCGTGCAGGCCCCAGGCGTTGGCCAAATAGCGTCCGCCGTTCTCGCCGATGACCGCGCCGTCGTTGACGCTGCCGATGCTCGGAATCCATCTGGGAGAACCCCGGCGGCACAGGTTGTTGACATGCTGATCGGCCATGTTAGCGAGTTTGCCGAAGTCGGTGTCCGTCTCGCCGTAATGGAGCGGCGTGGCCGTGCCGGCCCGGCAGGCGTATTCCCATTGGGCCTCCGTTGGAAGGGACACTTCCCGGCCGATCTTTTGTGACAACCAGCGGCAGAAAGCGATGGCCCGTTGCCACGAGACACGAATGACAGGTTGCTGGGGGCGATTAGCCGGCACGCCGCGGGTACTCTGGTCTTTGTTGAAGACACTGATGTAGCGGCTGTCATGGGATGGATCGAACTGTGCAAACTGTTCGTTCGTTACCTCAAACTTGCCCATGTAGAAGGGCTGTTTGATAGCGACCCGTGAAAGTGGATGTTCGTCACCGTGTCCGTCGGCGTCTCCCATGACAAACTCGCCGGGCGGGATAAGTGAGAATTCCATCTTTATGCTGTCGGCAAGGTCGAATGACAGATCCGGCTGGCCCGCGGCGGCCTGGCGTTTCTTTGCTTCCGCAGCATCGAAGGGCCACCCGGGACACTCTACCTGCCTGACTTTCTGTTTGGTCGGTTGTTGGCGAATACTTCTGGTCACTTCGCTCTCTGTGGTGGGAACGGTTTCCAGGCCGGTCTCTACGTTGGCGTAGAGCATACGCAGCTCCTGCCGTCGCTTCTGATAGTCCGAAGCAATCTTGCGGTGCTCGCTCCACGTGCCGTGGTCAGGGACGTTCAGGTCGATCCAGGTGACGAGGCGATCCCGTGCTTCGGCATCGAGCTGGACGTTGTGGTGTCCCTTCTCGAGCAGTTGGATCAGTTCGCTGGTGCCCGCGTGGAATTCCAGGGGCGGCTGCATGTGGTAATCACTTTCCGGACCGGGCCTGCGAACGTAGGGATGAAGCGCAATGTATGACTGGGTGAAACCGTGCCATCCTTTCTTTTCCTTCGCTCGAAGATCGGGTAACGCTTTGCCGTCCCCCTCTGCGCCGTTGTGGCATCCGATGCAGTGCTTATCCAGGACTGGCTGCACTTCCCGTGAGAAGCTGAAGCCTCTGGGCGGGCCGTACCAGGGCGAAATGTCCGAAGGCCGTTTGGCTGAGGCCAGAGACCTTGTGGTGGGAGCGGCAGTGTTCTGTGATTCGTGGCAGCCGACGCATGAGAGGTTTTCACCGGGCATCGCGGTGAACCAACTGCGCATTACCTGTAATGCCTTGCCTTCGGAGTCAAGCGGCTGCACCGCCAGAGGAGTGTTGGCTGGGACCCGGAACATTGCCGAGCCATCTTTCTCAACAGGCACCGTACCGTGGATGCGATGCACGTCCCAGGGCCCATCGATGCCGATGTTGATGTGTCCTCCCATGCGGGGATAGGCGTAGTGGATCTCGTAAACACGAAGTTTCTTGACAGTTCCGCGGGGGACGCCCTTCAGTCCATTTCCCCGGTAAACGTCGGCCATGTGGACGACCGCGTCTTTGCGGTCCAGATTCACCTTGTCGGGGATCACTGGCGGTCGGCGCGTTTTGCGAAGCGGCACAGGTTCCAACATCGCGTAGCCATCCTCTTGATGGATGGGCAGCAGGTTGTCGAAAACGTCCACAAGGTAGATGCCCCAGGGCGAGCTCGCATCTGGCTGGCACGAAACGAGGAAGTATTTCTCGCTGAGCGGGTAGGGGTGCAGGAACCTGGGCCAGCTCCTATTCACCAGCGCGTCACGAATAACCGGCTCGACCTTCTTGCCGTACCCTGGGATGCGTTGGACCACGCCGTCGGCCTCGTGGCGTCCCTTGGCCGGGTCGAAGATGACCAGCTCCCCCATGCGCGGCACACCGTGGTGCCCGGACACAATGCCGGCCACCTGGGTCGGGTGCCCGGGGATGGGTCGGGCATAGAACACTGCGTTGGGCCAGAGCGAATTGCTGCCATAGTATTCAGCCTGCCCGGTGCCGTCGGGATTCATTCGAAAGAGAATTCGGGTGAAGTAGTGGGCCGAGTCGCTGTATTCCCACCTGGAATAGAGCACGCGGCCGTCGTTCAAGACCGTGGGGCACCAGTCATGATCCTGGTCGAAGGTGAGGCGCCGAATCTTCCCGCCTGCGGCATCCATCAGGTACATGTTGGCCACCGTATTCCCGCCGCCGACGCAGGGGACGCCCTGGAAACACGCGGTGGAGCCATACATGATCTTCCCGCTGGGCAGGTAGCACGGGTCGTAATTGTCGAAATCGCGCTGGTCCGTGGGGGTGAGCTGCCGGAGCCCGGTACCGTCGATTTTCATTTCAAAGATCTGCCACCGGCCGTGACTGCCGGGCATGGAGAACAGCATCCTGTCCGCGTCGAAGTGCAGGTCCACGTCGCCGACGAAACGGTCCCCGTCTGGTTTAAACAGCGTGGTTAATTCGCCGCCGGGACGGACGGGAGAAAGGACCGCGATTTCATTGTCGTACCCGGTCTTGCTAATGGCGCAGTTCCCCTGCCAGTTCTGCGGCAGGCCAAGGCGAGTGGCGCCGCGCCTGACGAGCAACAGCTTCTCAAAGTCGAGCAGAGGATTTGCCAGCAGGGCCTGGTAACGCAACTCATCCAGGGACTCGCCTGTCTTCAACAGGCTATCGGCTGTGCCCGCTTTGTTCTTGGCAAGGCCCTCGACGGCCCGCTGCACCTCCTTTTCAAGAGCCATTGATCTTGCGAGATATTCGGAACCTTTCGGGTATCGGGCGCCGAAGGTGCGCGTCAGATCCTGGATCGCCCGGCGAAGGGCCTGGAAGTCGAAATTGCGCACCAGGTCGACCGCGTCGTCCTGTTTGTGTGCGCGGTAGTAGATCTCGCGGACTGCCTTCAAGTCTTCATGCGTCTCTGCTTTGGCAGCAAGGGCTTTGGCCTGCTTGGACTTCTCGGCGTTGCGCACTCGTTGAGCATAACGGCCGGCCAGCACTTTGACGTCGCCCGGCGGCCAGTCCCGTTTCCAGAGTTGGTCCTTCCGCTCGATCCCCATCTGATAGATGGACTGGCCATCACGGAAATCCCGCCGCAGCAGTTTCCATAACCCGGCGCGAAGGCTGTTCTGTTGGCGGTTGCCTTTCGGTTTGGCCTCCGTGCTGAAGTAGAAACCAAAGCCTCCGCCCTGGTTGGTTATTTTCAGCAGCAACTGGTTTTCACCAGCCTGAAGAACCAGCTTGGCCGTGTCTTGGTTGGGAGTGACGCCGCGGGGTTCCTTGACTGAAAGCAGAGCTTTGCCGTTGAGCCACACCGTCAGGTAATCGTCGCTCCCGAAGTAGCCGGTCAATGTCACGGCCTTTTTTGCCGTGAGCGTACGGAACAGATAGGTGGCAACGTTCCCGGAGCCGTTGAGGGCATGTATCGACCCATCCGCCCAAGCCGGCCGGGGCCGCCAGCGGAGCTTGCCGTTCTCGTAGTTCTTCTCCAGATCGATTTCTTTCTCCGGCCCGTACTCGTGTTCGAAAGTACCCTTACCCCGTCTTGGGAAGGGGCCTATGGAATGCCAGGGTCCAAGTTGCACGCTGTCAGTACCCGTCGACTGCTGGCCGGAATCTGCCTCCTGCTTCATCAGGGCTTCGCGAGAGGCGAGGAGCGTCTCGTGCCACGTACCCTTGCGCACGTAATGAGCCTTGGGCTCAGCCTGTGCGGCTGCCGTGAGAAGAAAGAGGAAAGAAGCGGAGGCCCTGAGGCTATGAGGGAATATCGGCAACATAGGTAATCGCAAGAGGAGGGAAATACCAGTTTGCTGGCTGTCTTCAGTCGATTTCAATCGTCGCCCTGGTTTCGCCGAGAGTCCAAGGGATCATCTCATTTGTGAATCGGCTTTGCCATTCTGCGCCGAGTGAATCGCCGGCATGGGAGGCATGTGTTCATTACCCCGCGATAGACTTCCTCAGTGTCCAGCCGTATCGTGATCCTTTTGGCACTGGGGAGCTCCTACGTGCCACGAAAAAATAGGCCCTGCCATACATGACATCCAAAGAACGAGTGCTGGCTGCGATTCGCAGTGAACCTGTGGATCGCGTTCCGTGCTCAGCAAACTTCAACCCTCTTTCAGCGGTCCAGCGCGAAGGTCGCGACTGGCAGTTTCCCTGGCCGCCGGATGCATCGGCGGAAGAGAGACTCCGATATCAGGTCGAAGAACTCGGTCTGGATCAGGCTGTTGGCACGGGGGTGAGTCTCTGTCGTCAGGTTGATGGTGTTGAGTCGCGGACCTGGCTCGAAGGCGACATTCTGCACAAGGCCTACTCCACGCCAAGCGGGGAACTGCATGCGTCTGTCAGGCACGGCCGGCTCTGGCCCCATGGTGAAGACGTCCCTTTCTACAGCGACTTCAACATCGGGCACTTTGTAGAGCCCTGGCTGCGGACGGAGGCCGATCTGGAGTGCTTTCAGCAGGTCTGCAAGCTGACCATGAATGACGAAGTTTTAGAGCAGGGGAGAGGTCGGGTCGCCGCGGCCAGAAGTCTTGCCGACAAGTATGACCTGGCCGTCAAAGCTGGCGTTGGGCTGGGTCTCACCGGCGCCCAACAGCTTTTCGGCGCGACCGAGCTTTGCATGAAGGTCATCGAAGAGCCGGACCTTGTCGATGCCTGTCTGGAACATGAGCACCAGATCAATCTTCGCACGATCGAGGTCCTTGGTGACTCAGGCGTTGACATCATCCAACGCAATGGGTTTTACGAAACCGCGGATTTCTATGGCCCCCACATGCTTGAAAAATATCTGGGCCGCCGCCTGCGCAAAGAGACCGAAGCGGCTCATGCTGCCGGGATGCTGATGGTCTACACGGCCCACACGGGCCTCATGCCGATCCTGGATTACCTTGCCAGCCTGACCATGGATTCGCTCTTCGGAATCGACATCGCCTTTAAGGGAACGGATCCACTGAAGCTGCGTGACAAGCTCGCATCGACGAAAAGCTTCTGGATCGGCCCCAGCAGCACGTTCCATCTCTGGAACGGCCCCCAACCCACACGAGAGGCCGTTCGCCAGGTATTCGAAGTCTTCGGTAAAACAGGCCTCATCCTCTCGCCGTGCGTCTCCGCCCACAGCATCATGCCCTGGGAAAGTACCCTGGCTATGATCGATGAATGGAAACGGTTGAGATAGACCAGCCCACTCTCCCAAATCACGATCGAGTCATGAGCCAGTCGAGGATCCAAGACCATGAACAGCTCTGATCTGCAGTTCAGACCGAAGCTCCACGTGCTGGACCGCGCCCAGATCGACCGGATTCATCACGCCACACTGGATGTGCTGGAACGGACGGGCGTCCGAATCACTCACTCGGGGGCTCTCGATATTCTTGCAGGGGCAGGCGCCAATGTTGAGAATAGCCGAGTCAGGATCCCGGCCTCCCTGGTCGAGGATGCGATCGGGCAGGCGCCTTCACGAGTTGTCCTGGGTCGGCGGGATGGGTCCCCGTCGGTCTTCCTCGAAGGAGACAGGGGCTGGTTCGGTCCGAGCCTGGACTGTATCGATTATCTGGATCCTGACACGGGTGAACGGCGCCCCTTTACGAACGATGACTGCCGCGTCATGGCAACGGTGGCAGACGCGCTGCCCAATTACAGTTGGGTCATGACGGTAGGCCTCGCGTCGGATGCTCCGGCGGACACTGCGGACCGGGTGAGCGCGCGGCAGGCTCTGACTTACTGCGAGAAGCCTCTGGTTTTCTGCTGCAAGGATCTCAACAGCACACGGGACATTTACCAGATGGCGGTGGCCATTGCGGGCAGCGAAGAACGCTTTCATCAGGCGCCAACCATCGTCCATTACTCTGAGCCGATCTCGCCTCTGGTGCATTATGATCCTGCCATAGACAAGCTGATCTTCTGCGCGGAGAAAGGAATTCCTCTGATTTATTATCCGGCCCCTCAGTCCGGAGGGACAGCACCGGCCACGGCAGCAGGCACTGTAGTGCAGGCGAATGCGGAATCGCTCAGCGGCCTTGTTCTCGCACAGCTTGTCCAACCAGGTTCTCCCTTCATCTACGGCGCACTGGCGACGATACTTGACATGTCCACCATGGTTTTTTCCTACGGCGCGCCGGAAATGAGTCTGATGACGGCGGCTCTATCCCAGCTCGCCCAGCACTACGGCCTGCCGTTTTTTGGAACTGCCGGATGTTCGGACGCCAAGTTTCCCGATCCTCAGGCTGCCGCTGAGGCCGCGTTTTCCTGTCTCAGCTCCGGGCTCAGCGGAGCAAACCTGATCCACGACTGTGGCTGGCTCGATCACGGGAGCGTCTCATCCCCAGCCTGCATGGCCCTCGTCCATGAGCTCCTCTACATGGTCAACCAGTTCATACGGGGCATTCCTGTCAATGACGAGACGCTGGCGGTGGAACTGATCGACAGTGTCGGGCCGGGCGGACAGTATCTGGCCGAAGAACATACGTACAACCATTTCAGGGAGGTCTGGTACTCGAAGCTCTTTGACAGGTCGATCCTGGCCAAGTGGACGGAACGAGGCTCCAAAAGCTTTGATGACCGGCTTCGCGAACAAACTCTGGAAGTGATGAAACACGAGCCGTCCCGTCTTCCGCCAGACGTTTTGAAAGAGCTCGATCAGATGTCAAGACATTGGCAGTAACCGGGCCGGAAAGCCAGTTAAAATGAAATTTTGGCACCTTTCTCTCATATCGCTGCTCTCAACCGGTGTGGCTTTTATCGGCACCGTCAGTTGCGAGCCGCTGCTGCGTAACGGCAGCTTTGAAGACGTTCGACAGGCCAAACCGGGGGCGGATGGCCTGGTCAGCGGCTGGACGCTTGGGGAACCTCCTCTGGTGCCTTCTCACTGGCAGTTGAACACGGCTTATCCCGGACGGCTGGCCGTGGGCACTTCGGCGCCACGTTCGGGGAAGCGTTTCGTCCGGATTACCGCGAAGACTCAAGGCAGCACACACCTTTACCAAATGTGCAAGGGACTGAAAGCCGGCAAGTGGTACCGGGTTTCAGCCCGGATGAGGGGCGGCCCGTTTACAGATGTTTCCTCGCGGTGAAGCGAAAGACTTCGCGTTCTGTGACGACGTTCTGCACGTTGCGGCCGGGCGGAACGGCATCCTTCGTTTCGACATTTCCCATCGAGACAAGCCGAGCTTCCTTGGTTACGCGTCCGTCGGGACAAACGTCACGCGCCTGCTGACAGGGAAAGACCGGCTGGTAGCGTCCGGCCCCAAAGGACGGGTGTCGATGTTCGGACTCTCGGGAACGTCGGCACTCAAGAAGATCGCCTCAACACACGTCGCGGGCCTCGAACACATGGCCCTCTGGCGCGACGGCATCGTCGTCTTCGGGGCAGGAAAGGTCACCTTCCTGATGCGTTCCGGACCCGTGCTCAAAGAACGATGGTCGATGGAGTTTCCGGAACGGGTTGCCGGATTGCAGGCGCTGGACCAGCAGCTTGTCATTTCCATCAGAGACGAAGGCTATCGAATCCTGGAGCTCGATGATGGCCGGCCGAAAGTGAAAGGCGCCGTTGTTACTCATCGCGGCCTTCAATACTTTCACGTGGCAGGGAAGTGCGCTTTCGTCGTCCTGGATAAAGGCCGGGTGCAGGGGATTGACTGGCAAGTGAGTTCCACTGGCAGCGAGACTACGCCTCGTGCTGAGCCTGCGAATCTGGAACCGGTGGAAGCTGGAGAAGATCGTTTGGAGCCGACGGCGTTGGAACTGGGCTCGGAGGTAGTCCGGGTGGCCGATGCGGGATACGGGAAGGTTGTCGTTATCAGGAAAGATGGGGTCGCCTCCCTGCTGCGTTACGCGGGTCCGATTGAAGGCGTTGAAAAGCTCGCTGACCTGCCAGGCAAAATGAGCCTCGTGGCTCAACTGGATGAGCGAACATTTGTCACTGGATTCGAGGGCTCCATCGGCATCCTGGCGATGCAGAAGAATGAGAACCTCTCACGGGCCAGCTCGATATCCCTTTCGACCGGCTCGGAATCATTTGCCCTCGACGGTGCACGATTCAAGACTGATCCAAGCGGAGTTCATTTCGATGGATTCGACAAGTCCACGGCAGGGGAACGACTGAACAGGAAACTCCCAAAAGTCTGGGCTCGCGGCGGGGACTTTCATTTTGAGGCGAAAGGCGCCTCCGTTCTGGTTTACGAGCGAAGGCCGAAGCAGGCGTCTTCGTACCTCGGCTCAATCCACTGCAACATCGGACCGCCCTCCTGGCTATCTCTATCTGCTGGACATTCGAGACCCCTCGCGACCCTGGCGCTATGCAAGAACGCTGGCCGAAGTCCCGTGCGTTCAGCTCGATCTGCGCGGGGATTACCTTCTCTCTGTCGGGGGAGATTTCGCCGTCATAGACGTGTCGAAGTGCTCTGCCGAGAAAGGTGGCAAGGCGGTTCCGAAGGTGGCGAGCAAGATAACGGGCCTCGGCGCGGCCAACCTCGTTCTTCATGAAGATCGAGCATACGTTGTCGGGCCTGGCGGCCTGAGCATCATCGACATCTCGAAACTCCCCGATGCGCGTCTGCTTGGGCGGCTTGTCAGCCGGGGCAAAGCCGTCGCAACCATCGTTGAGCCGGAATTCCCGTCAGATGTTCCGGAGACGGCCCAGCCGGCCCCAGAGGATTCCGAAGTGGATGCTCCGAAGCCACCAGCAGGGAACGTCCTCGACGATGGGCCCCTCGGCGTGGCCATCCCCCGGCCGGGTCTCGCCTGTCTCATCTCGCCAACTGGCTTTACGACGGTAGATGTGACTTCGCCGGACCGTCCCAGGGTCGTGGGCCGCCAGAAGATGCGCGGCAATCCTTACAACATGTTCATGGGCCTGGCCACGGAAGGACGTTATGCATACGCAGGTCAAGGCACAGGCGGTCTTCGAGTGATCGACATTCAAGACCCCGCGCTGCCGCGTCTGGTCACGACCTGGTACCCGCACCAGGAAGATTCAAGAATTCGGAAGCAGGCATGCATGATCAATACGGTGGCTCGTGACGGCAACGAGCTCTACGTTTCCGACAAGCTATGGGGCATATGGGTGTTGGACATTCAGAAGCCCGACCGCCCACGACTCGTTGGCAGGTATCCGACCTCCGGGGAAGTTCGGGAACTGCAGGTCGAGGCCGGCCGGGCGTACATCAGTTCTTTCAATGGTGGCCTCTGGATAGCCGATGTATCGCGTCCGTCTTCCCCCGTTGCGCTGGGCCAGTTCTACGATGGAAGTTACTGGCACCAGGTTCCGCTGTTACACAGACGAGAGATGGCTATACGATCCGGTGTCTGGGACCTCAGCAAGGCTCCGAAGTTCACAAAGCTGGGGCCGGCGCCCGCCGGGCTCGCGGGACACGGCACAATACTGAACGGCCGCGCCTACACCACGGGCTCATCCTTCCGAATCCATGACGTCAGCAAAGGCATGCGGAGCGCCACTCTTCTCGGCGAGCTGAAAGTGCCCTGCTCGGATGTTGCCTTGTCCGTGGCCCATCCCTTCGACAATCCGGACAGAATTCTCGCCCTTCTTGCCGTGGACAAGGTTGGAGTTGTCATTGTTGATGTATCTGTCCCGACAGCGCCCCGCGAGCTCTCACGCATACCAGAAATCATCAATGGACACGCTCCGCAAATCGTCGTGCAGGGCGGCTTCGCTTACGCTGCGAGTTTCAGCGGAGGTCTATGGATTATCGACATCCGTGATCCTGAGAACCCCGAAGTGGTGTCCGGCCCAATCTGCTGCGGCGGAGACATCGAGGTCCATGGCCGCTACGCGTTTCTGAGCTGGTATGACCGCGGCGTGCTCGTCCTTGATGTGAATGATCCGGCACACCCAGTCGTCCTGGAGCTCATACGAGGCGACTACAACTACCAGTTTCACTGCGACTTTGCCGAAGGCTACCTGTTCCGAGGCGAGCTCGGTGCACTTGAAGTGTGGGAAGTGCCCCGAAGCATCGAGGGCCCGAAGGGCAGACTGTCTATCGAGGCAAAATTCAGGGGACAGCGTCAGGAGATCAGAGCCAGACCAGTCTGGTGATCCCCCACTGTCGGCTCTTTCGCCCACCCAACGGCCCTGGGCACTTACGGTTCTGGATGACAGTTTTCAGGGGCGAAGCCCCGGGCAGTTTGCCTAGCCCAGCCCAACGGGCTGGGATTTCGGGCAGCTCATCCTTAGGGGCAACGCCCCGGTCATTTGCGCCAATAAATGGCCTCCTCATAAATGGCCGGGGCGTTGCCCCTTTTTAGATCTTTGAACCATTCACCCAGCCCGTTGGGCTGGGCTAGGCAAACAGCCCAGGGCTTCGCCCCTGAAATCCGTCAAAACTACTCCGTCTTGGAGTAGTTACAGCGGCCGATCCTGGGCGCAACGATGACTTCCCAGAACCCGGCCAAATAAAGCCGTTACACCAACCCCGTTTCCGACAGACCTGAATGGACGGACATACCTTGTTTCTGACTGAGACCTGCGGGCTATTCCAGAGTCGGCTTCACGACTTCG
>Ga0187827_10002257_pt1 | contig 26613 bp, 17 predicted proteins | sample ETNtaG_39_FD_167969 | JGI IMG/M metagenome (GOLD analysis project Ga0187827, IMG submission 167969) | Marine microbial and viral communities from oxygen minimum zone, Eastern Pacific Ocean - ETNP2014_SV_150_PacBio MetaG (Illumina Assembly) | ecosystem: Environmental > Aquatic > Marine > Hypoxic... | reverse complement strand
TCATCATAGATTGTGCTTTCAACCATACCGGCGAAACATTCTGGGCTTTTCAGGAAGGGCTGAAAAAGGGGCCTGAAAGTGAGTATTATAATTGGTATGAATGGAAAAAATGGCCCATGCCAGACCCCGCTAAAACATTAAATTTCAAGCCATCTGATTATTATGAATGCTGGTGGGGTTACGGTGAGATGCCAGACTTGAACTTTGATCTAAGCGAAATCAACCCCTCAGAGAACAGTATAAAAGATATCAATCTGGCGACTCCAAATTGGGAAGTTGTCAACTATATTTTAGATGTCGCTGAATATTGGCTTTCTGATATGGATCTTGATGGTTTTCGTCTTGATGTACCAAATGAAGTGCCTTTCTGGTTTTGGAAACTTTTCCGCGAAAAGGTAAAATCTATAAAGCCCGATGCTTATTTGGTGGGTGAACTTTGGAGTAACGCTGTTGATTGGGTAAATGATGATTATTTTGACGCAGTGATGAATTACGCCTATTTTAAAGACCCGGTTATGCGTTTTTTTAACCAGCGGAGCTGTAGTGCCAAAACGTTTGATCGTGATCTAAAACCGGGGCTTTTATCTTATCCCACACAATCAACTCAGGTGATGATGAATCTTATTGATAGTCATGATACTTTCAGGTATTTAGAGAGTGCCAATGGAGATATTTCACGGTTGAAAATGGCAGTTTTATTCCAAATGACATATGTAGGCACTCCTCACATCTGGTATGGAGATGAAGTTGGAATGATGGGTGCCCATGATCCGGATTGTCGTCGTCCGTTTAATTGGAAATATACTGAGGACACAGAAAAAGTATCACTTAGAGAGTATTATAAAAAATTGATACAAATCAGAAAAGAAAATTCCTGTCTTAGCACAGGCTCTTTTGACACTCTCATTGCTGATGGAATGGTCTATGGTTATTTGCGGAGCGATAAACAATCTTCAGTTGCAGTCATTTTGAATAATGATACAAATAGAAACAAAATTAAGGTACCTTTAAATAGCAGTAAGGTGATAAATTTATTGACGAGGATAGAACATCCAATAAAAGGGGGTGTGCTTGATGTTGAATTGGATGCAATGAGTGGCATGATCCTGAAATTTTTGAATTAATTAGTATTTCCACTGGAGGATATGGTAGAATTCTAGAATGAAAAAATCGTATTTATTATTAACAATTATTTGTTTTCAATTGTTAGCGTTTGAGATTAAGGGAAACCCAAAGTCTTGGAATAAAGAAGATTTCATAGGTTTTGATAAAGTGGGTGATTGTAAGTCACAGATTGGAGATATTTCTTCGGTTTTTACACGAATTGAAAATGAGAGTCTTTTTTTACGAATAACTTTTGATGATATGTATTCTCACAAAAGTAAAGTCGATTATTTTACAGATGAAGACATTCAAATTAAATTTACAATTACAACTGGGAATACTAAACTTTTCGATAATGTTTTTGCGATAGATAAAATTGCTAAAAATATAGAGCTTCTCTCATTATTACGTACTCCCGAATATAATCTTTTTGAAATGAAAATTGATTGGTTAACTGAGGAGTCAAGAGGGGATCTATTTTTCAATATTGAAATTTTTCATGATCAAAACTTAGTGGATGAGTTCTCTGCTGACGGATCAAGAGATTATCGTGGTGGAAATGCAGCTTTTGTACATCACGGGAATCAGGGTCTGACATACACTGAAGTATTTTATGGGCAGAATCCACAAGAAACCAGCGGTTTTGATGAAATATTAGAAGTTCATGAAGCAACTGATATCCCTGGCAATTTTCATATGTCTGGGACATTAATGCCAGCCGCAGAATGGCATAATCCTGAATTTAATGACTGGCTTGAATCTGGGGTTGATGAAGGATATGTTGCTATGTTAACGTCTGCTTTGGGTCAGCATATGATGCCGTTTGTAAATAATGATATGAACGATTGGTCAGTTTCTATTGAGACTGATATGGTAGAGTACCGTTATGGTTACACTCCAAAAATTGCCTGGGTCCCTGAGCGTGTTTGGCTCTCTCCTGGAGTTTATCCAGACGCAGGTGTCATTGATTGGCTGGGAGATAATTGGCAGCAGCATGGCGTCGAAGCTGTTATTCTAGATGACTATATTCATCTTGCAGGCGCAGATAATAAAAAAATTCATTGGATTAACAATGATGATGGAATCAATTTACGAGTGATTCCCATTGATAATGATTTTGTTGGAATGATGCATTATGATGCTGATAATGCTATAAACCACATATCTTCAACAGGACAACATGGTGTTACTATATATGGAACCGACTGGGAGGTTGCTGCTGAAATGAATGAACATCATGACACCTCATTTCTTGATAATTATGAAAGTGTAATATGGTATTGTTATGATAATTACCCTGCTATCAATGTCTGGAAATTAGATGATGCCCTCAATAATGCTGATTTCAATGGCATTGGAATTGACATCCAAAATGGGACGTATGGCTCTCTTGGAAGCACAGATGGTTATGGTGGTGGCAATAACAGTTGGTACACAAATTGGGCAGGGACTCCTTCTCTATCTGATTTTCATGAACCACAGTGGAACTATGGTTTGGTCTGGAATGATGCTTATAGTAATCTGATATCTGCTCCCAATAATTCTCTAGCACAGCTTGGCTGGTACACGTTGATGATTAATCTGCATGAAACTGGTTGGCATGATGCAGGTGAGATTGCGGGTTGGGAACATCATTATTCCGCACATATGAAGAATGCTAATGTATATGCTGAGGCTGCGCGTTGGGCAAATGGTGATTATGCTGAAACAACCGCTAGTTTCTTTAGCGATATTGACCATGATGGTGGTGATGAACTCATTATGCATAATGACAAAATATTTGCTGTTTTTGAGGGAGCTGGAGGGAGGGTGTCCTGGCTTTTTTATTCGGATGGCAACGGATCTGGATATTCTGTAGTTGGCTCAGATGTAGCTTACTATAGTGAAACAGATGGTGATTATAATGAAGATTCTAATAATCATGTGGCGGCACTTTCAGATGTTTCACCCAACCAACAGCATGAAATTTATGATATTACAATCAGCGAAGGAAGCGGTAGTGAAGTCCAGACTGTTCTGTCTCTAGGCTCAGTTACCAAAAATATTAGTCTTACAGAAGGTCAAAACTATCTTGATGTACAATACCAATTTGATGGAACTGGATATATCAAATCTGGATGGTCACCAGATTTACTCGATCTAATTTGGTCTGGTAAATCTCATCTCCAACGAATTTATGGAGATTATGGATCTTATATAGGTTATCGCAATTCATCTTCAGGTGCTACAGTTGCACTAGTCTTGGGTTCAGGAGGAGCAGTTCATAATTATGAATTCGAAGGAACTTTAGTCAAAGGAGATGAAATTTATGGTGCAGGAGTATTTAATATTTATCTCTTTGCAGGGAATACATCAGAACCTCACGGGGAATCTATGAGCTACTTAGTTGAATTGGATACATTAGCATCTGGATTATATGATGCATGGGGACCTCAATTAATTCAGGCCGTTCAGCCTGCTCCCAATCTTATACATTTATTCTTCAGCAATGATTTGAATTTTGAAACTGTAGAAAATACAGAGAATTATTTTTTAGAGGGCTTCGAAAGTGATATTGATGTTCAGTCTGCTTATCTCCTTTATGGTAGGAAAGTAGTTCTCATTTTAAATGGTGAAGGATCAGGTGGTTCAATATCTGTTTCTGGTTTATTGGATAATAATGGGAATATGGTTGACCCTTCTTATAATTCAGTTCCTGTTGAAAATTTATCCATTAATCCTCACTTAGTTGGTAGTTTTAATGATTGGGATCCTGCCAACCATGATTATGATTTATCATTAAATGAAAATAATGTATGGAATCTAAATGTAACCTTGCCATCTGGGAATCATCAGTATAAGGCAATAGAATCAGATAGTTGGGATAATAATGATTGGCCAGGAACCAATCAGGAAATTACACTTACAACTGAGACTGAAGTGACATTCCTTGCTAATTGCGGTTTCAATACTGGGATAAGAAATTGGGATGAATATGTTATGCATATAAATCCAGTAATATTAGGTGATTTTTTAGATGATATGGGTATGGGGACTGATTGGGATACACTAAATACTTTCGGAACCATGAATGATGATGATGAAGATGGTATATTTACATGGGAAGTTATAATCCCTGGAGGAAATTGGAATTATAAGGTACTACTCAACCAAAACTGGGATCAAGATACTCAAGGAGGTGGAGGAAATTATTCTATCAGCTCAAGTGGTTTATCGAATACTATTTTTCATTATGATTTCCGCCAGAATTATATATATTATATAGATACTTGCCCTGCCATAGGTGACTTGAACAATGATGGCGCATTTAATATATTGGATGTAGTAGCTCTTGCTAACTGCGTCTTAGAAAATAACTGTCATGCCCTTGAAACTAGTTGCACTGCAGATGTAAATGTTGATGGAGCTTATAATGTACTTGATATTGTAGCTCTAGTCAACTGTGTTCTTGCAAATAATTGTTGAAAATAAAGCAAGTTATACCAAATCACTGCATTCCATTCACAAGATTAGCAACTACACTCGGATCAGCTAGAGTCGATATGTCACCAAGGTTTGCTGTATCCCCCTCTGCAATCTTTCTTAAGATTCGTCGCATGATTTTTCCTGACCTTGTTTTTGGTAGTGCTGGAGAAAATTGAATTTTATCGGGTGATACATGAGGACCAATTAGCTCCCGAACCTTAAGTTTGATTTCTGATACAATATGATCATTGCCTTCAATACCAGCCATAAGAGTTACATAAGCATATACTCCCTGCCCCTTAATATCATGAGAGAAACCTACTACTGCTGCTTCAGCAACGGATGGGTGAGTGCCAATAGCTCCTTCAATTTCAGCTGTTCCCAATCTATGACCGGATACATTCAGTACATCATCTACCCTACCTGTTATCCAGTAATAACCATCTTCATCTCTTAAGGCACCATCACCAGTGAAATAGTAACCAGGAAACATAGAAAAGTATGTATCAAAAAATCGTTCATGATCTCCATATATAGTTCTCATCTGTCCAGGCCAGGATGTTTTAATGGCTAAAAGTCCTTCAGCGGGATTTCCGTGCAGTTCATTTCCATCTAGATCAAGAATTACAGGTGTAATTCCAAAAAATGAGAATGTAGCTGAACCTGGTTTTAATTTTGTGATAGAAGGAAGAGGTGAAATTAGAATGCCACCTGTTTCGGTCTGCCACCATGTATCAACAATAGGGCAGCGACTTTCACCCACCACATCATAATACCATGTCCATTCAGGTTCCTTAATAGGTTCACCTACAGTTCCTAAAAGCTTAATGGATGAACGGTCACGATTCATAACAAAATTGTTTCCTTCTCTCATTAATGTTCTTAAAGCAGTGGGTGCAGTGTAAAAAATGTTTACCTTATGTTTTTCCACCACATCCCAGAATCGACCAAAATCTGGATAATTGGGTACGCCTTCAAACATGAGGGTAGTTGCTCGGTTTGTCATAGGACCATAAATAATATAGGAGTGTCCAGTAATCCATCCGATATCAGCTGTACACCAGTATATATCTCCCGGTTGGTAATCAAATATGACTTCATGGGTGAAAGCGGCATATACCAGATAGCCTCCAGTTGTGTGGAGAATTCCCTTTGGTTTTCCTGTTGAACCGGATGTATAAAGAATGAATAGCGGGTCTTCTGCATCCATTTCTACAGGTGCACATGTATCTTCAGCTGTTTCCATGAGAGTTTCCCACCAGAAATCTCTGCCTTTCTGCATGGAAACTTTTTTTCCGGTACGCTGAACAACAAATACTGTTTCAATAGAAGGCGTTTCCTTTAACGCCTTATCAGCATTTGATTTCATGGGAAGATTCTGTTTTGTACCTCGTACTCCTGTATCCTGGGTTATAAGAACTTTGCAGGATGAGTCATTGATTCGATCCCGAAGAGAATCGGGTGAAAATGCTCCAAATACAATAGAATGGACTGCTCCGATACGGGTACATGCTAGCATGGCAATGGCCAGTTCAGGGATCATCTGCATATAAATACATACACGATCTCCCTTCCCAACTCCCTTTCTTTTTAAGATATTTGCGCATTTAGATACTTCTGACAATAATTTTGAGTAAGATAATGCCGTATCTATATGGGGGTCATTCCCCTCCCATATAAGTGCTGTATGATCACCATACCCTGCTTTGATATGTCTATCCAGACAATTATAGGACACATTTAATTTTCCACCTTCAAACCACTTAATCTGAGCTTTTGTAAAATCATTATTGGATACTTTATCCCATTTTTTTATCCACTCCAGTCGTTCGGCTTGTTCTGCCCAGAAACCATCGGGATCCTTAATAGATCTGTCATAGATACTTTTATAGTCATTCATATTTTGAATATGTGATTTCTCTGAATCTCTATAGCTTGGTTTATAGATTTTGGATTTATTTATTGAATCAGACATTTTAGCTCCTTTTTTAGGATAAATTTCTATTCTCAATGAAAATTTCTATTCTCAATGAATATAATTAGAATTTTCCCTATTATGAATTTACAAGAAAATGGATAAATAATTGATGTGATTTTTACCATAGTTACGTTGGTGTTTATTACCTTAAAACTATATAAAATATAAAAGTTTATGTAATTTAGAATCATGAAAATATCATCAAATCATACCAGTAGAAATCATCAGTTTCAGGATTTAATGCTCCATCGGATTCATGATATTCTTCTGGTGTCTAGCCCCTATGATGCTTTTATCCTTGAGGAAGATGGCCGTCTTACAGAACAGATTCTTCATGAGTACTTGGGGATGAACCTGAGCTATGCCCCCCGAGTATGGCAGGCCAATACGGCTACTTATGCTATGGATCTTTTATCTAGGCGTTCGGTTGATCTGGTGATTGTAATGATGCGGATTTCAGATATGGATTTTATAACATTTGGGACTCAGGTCAAAGAACAGTATAAAAATAAACCAATTATTCTTTTGGCATTTGATGAATCAGAAATTAAACAGCTGCCTGAAGATAGAAAGAAATTTATGGATAATGTGTTTGTATGGACAGGTAATGCCAATGTTTTTCCGGCTATTATCAAGCATATAGAAGATACAAAAAATGTCAAACGGGATACTAGGAAGGGAGATGTTCGTTCCATTATCTATATTGAAGACACTCCAAGGTATTATTCCAGAATATTGCCGTTGATATATAAAGAGACCCTTTTTCATACCAAACAGCTAATTGATAAAAGCTTGAATAATACACAGCGCCTTCTGCATATGAGGGGTCGCCCAAAGATTTTACTTGCCCAGAACTATGAAAAGGCGGAAAGATATTTAAAACAGTATAAAAATAATGTTTTAGGGATTATTTCGGATATTCGATTTCCTAAAGATGGAAGACTACATTCTAATGCGGGGATTTTATTTGCGAAACATGTACAGGCAATTGAGCACTCAATGCCTATACTACTTCTATCAAATGAAAAAGAAGCCCTAAAATTGGCCAGTAATATTACGCCCAATGTTTTAAATAAGAATTCATCTACTCTCTTTTCAGATTTGCGCGATTTTATGATTTATAACTTCGGTTTTGGTGATTTTATATTTAAAATGCCGGCAGGAAAGATAATAGGAGAGGTTGGGAATGTAGAAGAATTACTAAAGTTTTTTGAGGATATTCCTGAAGAATCATTAGATTATCATGCATCCAGAAATCATTTTTCCAACTGGTTAGCAGCTCGAGGAGAATTTAAAATAGCGACGCAATTTAGAAAACTGAAGGGCACAGATTTCAAGAATATTGATGATCGGCGAAATCACCATATTAATTTAATTAATAGTGCACAGAAAACTCGTCGTATTGTACCTGTGGCAGAATTTATTCCCAGCACAAAATCTTCTCGGGCAAATTTTATGAGAATTGGTACTGGATCGCTGGGTGGCAAAGCGCGTGGCTTAGCATTTGCAAATTCTACCCTGGGCCTAACAAAGCTAATAGAAAAATATCCTGAGATCTCGTTTAGAGTTCCACAGGCGGCAGTTGTCTGTACAGATGAATTTGATCAATTTATGGATGTGAATAATTTATGGGAGGCGGCTCTTTCTTTAGATGACAATAAGGATCTGGAAGAAATTTTTTTAAAAGGCAAATTATCCAGAAAGTTAGTACAGACTTTAAAGGAATATTTAAAGGGAGTACATTCCCCATTAGCTATTAGATCATCAAGTTTACTTGAGGACTCTCAATATCAGCCTTTAGCGGGAATGTATGCGACCTATATGCTCCCTAATTGCCATAATAGTGATAAGGAGCGTCTCAGTCAGGTATGTGAAGCTATTAAGCGTGTATTTGCATCAACTTTTTTCCAAGAGCCAAAAACGCTTATGGAAACCATTGTTCATCGGCTTGAAGAAGAAAAAATGGCAGTTATAATAATGGAAATGGTGGGTCAGAAATATGACCAATATTTTTATCCTGCAGTCAGTGGAGTGGCACAAAGTTATAATTATTATCCAGTATCATATATGCGAAGGGAAGAGGGAATTGCCTTCACAGCACTTGGTCTAGGACGTACAATTGTGGAAGGGGGTAACGCACTTCGATTTTCTCCAAAATATCCCAATATTTTACCTCAATTTTATTCTATAAAATCTACCATTGCCAATTCTCAAAGTATATTTTATGCATTAAATCTTAATAATGGTGAAAATCCACTTTTGGATGGTGAATCCAGTAATCTTGAGAAACTTCATTTAGAAAAAGCAGAGGATCATGGAAGTCTGAAGTTTACCGGAAGTGTCATTTGCGATGAGGATGATATTATACGTGATTCTTTAACAAATAAAGGTAGGCGGATTATTACCTTTTCATCCATTTTAAAATATGAATCTTTTCCATTGGCTAATATTCTGCAGGATATATTAGAGTTTGGGCAAGCAGCCATGGGATGTCCTGTTGAAATTGAATATGCAGTAAATATGCAAGATCCCTCTGATATTCAAGATGAGTTTTGTCTATTACAGATTAAGCCTATGGTAGTTAGAGGCCTGCAACATTTGGCATATCAAACTGAAAATAAAAAGGAAGATGTTTTATGTAAAAGTTCACTAGTCCTTGGGGATGGTATTATAGATTCAATTTATAATATAATTTATGTGGACTTCGTTGCATTTGATAGATCCCTTACCCGAAATATTGCAAAAGAAATCGAATTATTTAACCGCCAATTGGGTAGTGAAAACCCATATTTACTTATTGGTCCAGGACGATGGGGCACTGCAGATCCATGGCTTGGTATCCCTGTCAATTGGAAACAGATATCTAATGCTCAAACCATTGTTGAATTAGGCATTGAAGAGTTAAATCCTGAACCATCATTTGGTAGCCATTTCTTTCAGAATGTTACTAGTTTGAGAGTCGGATATTTTACTCTGCAACACATTGATAAAGGTGGAGAACTAGATACGGAATGGCTGAACAATCAGACCATCAAACAAGCCACCAAGTTTATCCGCTGGATTTTATTGGATAATCCCTTATGCATCCGAATTGATGGAAGCACAGGTGAAGGTGTTATATTAAAACCACAACCCAAAATAACCGATATAATGGATGAAGAAGAATCGACTGGGATTTAATTATAATTTCAAATTCCAAAGAATTTCGCTAAATTTAATGTTTGAGATTTTACAATAATTCATAAAACACTTCACAAAATTGAATTTAAATTAATAATATGGGGACCCCCAATAAAACCGTGGCATTTGAAACACTGGGATGTAAGCTCAATTTTACAGAGGCATCTACCATTGCACGGGATTTCAGATCTCATGGCTATGCACAAGTGGATAGTAATGATGCAGCTGATATATATGTAATAAATACCTGCTCTGTTACTGAAAATGCAAATAAAAAAGCTAGAAAAGCAGTCCGCAGGGCATTAAGAAAATCGCCCAATGCTAAAATTGTTGTTATTGGATGTTATGCGCAATTGAATCCTGATGAGATTTCTAAAATCCCTGGCGTAAGTATTGTGGTGGGGGCCGAAGATAAATTTAATATAATATCCCTAATTAGAACAAATAATCTTAACGATGATCCCATAATTATAAATTCTAATATTCATACCATTGATAAGTTTGTTCCATCTTATTCCATTGGAGAACGTACCCGATCTTTTTTAAAGATTCAGGATGGCTGTAATTATAGTTGCAGTTTTTGTACTATACCATTAGCTCGAGGTAATAGTAGGAGCTCTAATATTCAGGAGATTCTAGCACTAGCAAATAAACTTGCTGAAACTCAGGTTCGAGAAATTGTGCTCACTGGAGTGAATGTAGGAGATTTTGGAAATTATAATGAAAATTTATTTGATCTAATCGAAAAACTTGATGAAGTAAAGGGTATAGATAGGTATCGCATATCATCCATTGAGCCAAACTTGCTCACTGATGAGATTATTAATTTTATAGCTAAATCAAAAAAATTCTTGCCTCACTTTCATATACCTCTCCAATCAGGATCTGATGAAATATTAAAATCTATGAAGAGACGATATAGAAGCAAACTCTATGCCGATAAAATACATAAAGTAAAATCTATCATACCACAAGCTTGTATAGGAGTAGATGTAATTGTGGGTTTCCCAGGGGAGAGTGATAATAACTTTCAACAGACCTATGATTTTCTAAATGACATTGATATTTCTTATCTACATATTTTTTCCTATTCTTTACGTGATAATACATATGCAGCTAATATAAAAAATAAAATACAAAAAGATATTATATCTGCAAGAAGTAAAATTTTACATCGTTTATCATTGTTGAAAAAACGATATTTTTACGATCAGAATATTGGGTCTATGAGAGATATTCTTATTGAAAACTTTGAGAATAACATTTTATATGGTCACTCAGAAAATTATATTCCTGTTAGAATGTCAGGTAAATGTAATGAAGTAAATGAGATAATTCCGGTTAAATTAATTCAAAGTAAGAATGGTAAAATGTATGGGGAGAGAGAGGATTGATTAATAACCCTTTCGTTGGCATTGCTGGTAATATTGGTGTAGGTAAAACCACTTTTACTGATATATTGGCCAAGCATTTTGGATGGAGTGAATTTTATGAGTCTGTAACTGATAACCCATATCTAAATGATTTTTACAAAGATATGCATCGCTGGAGTTTTAATCTTCAGATTTATTTCCTTCATCATCGTTTTTCTGGTCAAATTGAGATAATGCATAATAATAAAGGGGTGATACAGGATCGTACCATATATGAAGATGTAGAGATTTTTGCTCGGAATCTTTATCAAATGCGATACTTGACAGATAGAGATTGGAAAACCTATAAGGACCTTTTTAAGAATATGACCCAATTTTTACGTAAGCCAGATTTAATAATCTATCTTCGAGCGTCCACCGATACCCTGCTATCTAGAATTAAAAACAGAAATAGGGATTTTGAAAAAGATATTTCACCTGAATACTTGCATAGCTTGAATATATTATATGAGAGATGGATTAATAGTTGCTCTGACCATAATATTTTAAAGATAGAATCTGATGAGTTTAATATTTTCAATGATAATGATAAACTGCAGGAAATACTGATACAAATTGAAGCCACTTTAACAAAATGAAAAAAATTGCTATATTTGCATCTGGTCGTGGCTCAAATTTTATAGCCATTTATAAAAAAACAATTACAGGATATATTCCAGCAGAAATTAGCCTAGTTGTGAGTAATAACCCCACTTGTGGTGCTATTGATTTCGCTCGAAATAATGCTATTCCAACGTTTATTTTCAACAAAACAAAATATCCAGATACAAATATCCAAAATGTTATGCTTGCTCAAATCCTTCTGAAATCAGAGATTGATCTTATATGTCTGGCAGGATATATGAAAATGATTCCTGAAAACATCGTGGTAAAATATAAAAATCGCATATTAAATATTCATCCATCCCTGCTACCGGATTTTGGGGGGAAAGGGTTTTATGGTATGAAAGTTCATGAAGCGGTGATACAGTCAAATGCTATAGAGAGTGGTGTAACAGTTCACTTTGTTGATGATAAGTATGATCATGGACCTATTATTATTCAGGAAAAGGTTAAAGTTACAGCAGATGACACGGCAAATGTATTGGCTAATAAAGTGTTGATTTTAGAACACTATGTTTACCCTAAAGTTGTAAAAGCATTTTGTGAAGAGAGAATTATATTTGAAAATAATAAACCAAAAATTGAGGTTATTCTTGAAAATTAACAGGGCACTTCTCAGTGTTTGGAATAAAGATGGTATTGTTGAACTGGGTCAATTTTTATCCAATCATTGCGTGGAATTACTATCAACGGGTGGAACAAAGAGAGTATTAGAGGAAGCTGGGATTAAAGTCAGAGCAATTGGAGATGTTACCGGTAGTGGAGACATAATGAATGGTAGAGTCAAGACACTCCATCCCAAAATTTTTGGTGGTATACTTGCTGATAGAGAAAATCACACTCATGTTTTAGATTTGCAAAATCTTGGAGGTTTAGTAATAGATATGGTTGTTGTCAACTTCTATCCATTCATCAATGAAGCAATTAAAAAAAAATTAGATATTATAGAGGCTATTGAGTTTATTGATATAGGTGGTCCTTCAATGGTTCGTGCAGCAGCAAAAAACTTTCATTCTGTTCTTCCTCTTTGTGACCCTGAACAATATTCTGATTTTATGGATATTTTTAATAAAAGTAATGGGGATATCCCACTGAAATTCCTCAAAAAGTCTGCAACATCTGTATTTGCAATGACCTCAGCATATGAATTAGCTATTTATAATTATTTTAATGAAAATGAATTTAATAAATCAGTTTCATTTAACTTGAAAAAAACTGCGGAGCTACGATACGGAGAAAACCCACATCAGAAGGCTGCATTTTATTTACCAAAGGATTCGATTTCATTTTGGCATCAGCATCAGGGAAAAATACTATCCTATAATAATTATGCTGATATGGAATCAGCATTTGATATTCCTTGTGAATTTTTAGAGCCAGCATGTGCTATAATCAAGCATGCCAATCCATGTGGGTTTGGTTTAGGTAAAGATACCAAAGAAGCATATTTACGGGCTGTCAGCACTGATCCCGTAAGTTATTTCGGGGGTATTGTAGGCTTTAACAGGGAAGTTGATATTACCACAGCTAAGGAGCTTGTTCAACCGTTTTTGGAATGTATTATAGCACCATCTTATTCTGATGATGCGCTTGAAATTTTAAAAAAGAAAAAAAACCTGCGTGTATTAAGTGTAAATAAAGAAGGAATGCAGGATCAATATTCCATTAAATCTGTAGCAGGTGGTTACCTATATCAGGAAAAAGATAAGCAGCAGGGAGAACTTGAAAATCTGAAAATTGTCACACAACTTGAACCATCTAAATCAGAATTAATAGCACTTCAGTTGGGGTGGAAACTTGTTAGACATGTAAAGTCTAATGCTATTGTTTTTGCAAACAACAAACAATTACTTGGAGTTGGTGCCGGACAAATGTCTAGGATTGATTCAGTAAAAATTGCTGTTCAAAAAGTGTTGGAATCTGACTTAAATTTAAATGGTGCAATTATGGCATCAGATGCATTTTTCCCTTTTTCGGATAGTGTTGAGATAGCTGCTAGAGCAGGAGTATCTGCCATTATACAACCAGGTGGATCCATCAAAGATGAGGATGTAATCAAAAAATCTGATGAATTGGGTGTTGCCATGGTGTTTACTGGCATCAGACATTTTTTACACTAAATAATATATATGATATCAAATTTTAAAAATATTGTTACAGGTGATATTGCTATTGATTTGGGTACAGCAAACACATTGATCTGGATTAAAGGTCAAGGTGTTATTCTTAATGAACCTTCTATTGTTGCACGAAATGTAGTGAATGGTGAAATTATTGCTGTGGGGAATGAAGCCAAGGAAATGGTGGGTAGAACCCATAGTGGAATTGAAACTCTTAGACCCCTGAAAGATGGTGTGATTGCAGATTATAAAATGACCGATGCAATGATTTTAGGATTTATTAGGAAAATAAAACTTAGTAGAATTGCAAGGCCTCGCATTGTTATCTGTATTCCTTCTGGTGTAACCGATGTTGAACAACGATCTGTAAAAGAATCTGCTGAGCATGCAAATGCTAGTGAAGTATATTTAATTGAAGAGCCCATGGCTGCAGCAATTGGTATTGGTATTGATGTAAGTAAGCCTGTTGGTAATATGATTGTCGATATAGGTGGAGGGACCACAGAAATTGCGGTAATTTCACTAAATGGAATTGGTACCATAGAAACTATACGAATCGCCGGAGATGAACAGACAAAAGCAATTATTGATTGGTTTAAGGAACAACATAAAATGGGAATTGGTGAGAGAACCTCTGAGAATATTAAATGCACTGTAGGTTCTGCCGTTCGAAGTTCTGGGGCGCAAATTGCTGTGAAAGGGCAAGATTTGATTACTGGTATACCTAAAACGATGGAAGTGTCTTCAGATGAAGTTCGCCAAGCGTTGTCTGAAACAGTTTTTCAGATTACCGCTGCAATTAAGAATGCCCTTGATAAAACGCCACCAGAGCATTCATCAGATATTATTGATTTTGGTATCATATTAACAGGTGGAGGTGCTCTTTTGAAAGATTTAGATGTTCATATCCGCAGTAAAACAAATCTTCCTGTGAATGTAGCTGAGGACCCCCTTTTATCAGTTGTTAAAGGAACGGGGATTGTCCTAGAGAATGTAAAAAAATACCATGATGTTCTTATCCAACCCTGATGTCAAAATCCAGAGTCCCATTCATCAATAAAGATGCTCTGGCTCTTTTACTGACTCTTATTTTTTCTGCATTACTGCTTTTAACACAAGATTCTTCCCAAATAAGGCAGCTGAAGTTTCAAGTTGCTAAATTAGTGAATACTTTAGCATACCCCATAACTTGGTACAATTCTATTTTTTCAATACGAGTGGAAAATAAACTTCTCAAAAAACAGCTAGTTCAATTTACCTTAATGAATTCAGAGCTAGAGAGTTATCATGAAGAAAATATTAGATTGAAAGAAATGTTAAATTTTACAATGACCCAACCCTTGAATTTTTTAACAGCGAATGTAGTAGGTTATAATTTTGGATTACCTACACAATCCATTACGATTGATATTGGAAATGATGATGGGGTTACAAAGAATTTACCTATTATGGATGAGAAAGGTTTACTTGGCAAAACATTCAAAGTGGGAGAACACGCTTCATTAGCTCAGCTCATAACAGATAAAAATTTCCGTGTTTCTGTACGAATTGGTCAAGAACGAGCAATTGGACTTTTTATTCCTACACATGGGAAATATGGCATTTTAGAAGGAGTACGTAAAAGTATGCCTTTAAATGAGGATGAGGTAGCTTTTACCTCTGGCATTTCCGAAATTTATCCACCCAATATTCCAGTCGCTCGGGTAGTTTCAATACAGCTTGATGATAATAATCCTTTTCAGCATATAGTAGTTGAATTAGTTGGTTCACTGGAATCCCTTGATTATGTTTTTGTTGTTTTGTAATGAATAGAGTTAACATTATAGGCTTATCTCTTACTATGTTAGTGTTGGTTGTGCAGATTTTTATTCCTGTATTTAATTTTAATAATCTGGATATTGTAGCGGATATCCTAATTATTTTTCTAACTTATATAGGGTTTTACTATGGAAGATTCTATGCTATTATCTTAGGATTTATTTTTGGTGTAACTCAAGACTTAGTCACACAAATAGATTTGCTGGGTTCCATGGCATTTTCAAAGTCTGCTATTGGTTTTGGTTTGGGAACATTGGCATTGTTTAGAAATATATGGTCTCCAAAATACAGAATGATATTCATATTCTTAATGTATTTCCTTCATTTTTTGTTATTTTATTTCTTTAAATTTAATGGGGTATCAATTTCAATAATGATTTCAGCCCAGATCATTGTTATACATTCTTTACTTAGCTTTATAATTTTTATTGTTATAGATAAATCATTTTTCCCCAATGGCGTTACATCTAATAATAATTAATGCAAAAATATCGGAAACTCCACCTCATTATTGCAGGGTGTTTTTTACTTTTATTTTTCAGATTTTATTATTTCCAAGTACATGAACATTCTAAGTATGAAACTAAAGCAGGCAATAACAGTTTGCGCAAAATATCTCTTCATGCTCCTAGGGGGATAATTTATGATCGACGAGGTACACCTTTAGTAGACAACCGGCAGATTTATGATCTTTCTGTGATACCCTTTGATGTTACTGATCAATTTAATTATAATCTACTTACATCTCTGACTGAGCTATCACCATCAGAATTAAAGCATGATATTTCAAGTAGAAAAAAATCATTTAATCGATTCCGACCATATACCATAGAACGGCATATTGATTTTAGAATACGTTCTCAAATTGAAGAAAATAAACTGGATATGCCGGGGATTATTTTTTCTGAATTTCCTGCAAGGGCATATCCAAATTCTGCACGCTTAACACATGTACTGGGGTATTTACGTGTAGTAACTGAAGAGTATGTAGATGAATCGAATAAAAGATTGAATTACAAATCAGGCGATATATTTGGTTTTAGTGGAATAGAAAAGAAGTATGAATCTTTACTTCGTGGAGAAGATGGTGCAGAATTCCGTCTTGTAGATATTTATGGAATTGATCATGGAGTATATCAAAATAGTCCAGGGAATCAGCCAATTCCAGGTAAAGAAATCTATCTTACCATTGATAGTAAACTTCAGTCATATATTGAAGGATTATTTAGTAAAAAAAAGGGCGCTATTATATGTATGCATCCAATGACTGGAGAGATTTTGGCTTATATATCTTCACCAGATTATGACTTAAATTCATTTGCTGGTCCTGTCCCAGTTGATTTATGGGATGGGTGGAATGCTGATCCGGAGAGACCTCTCCTTAATAGAGGCATCCAAGGACTATATCCACCAGGGAGTACTTTTAAGCTAATTGCCGCAGCTTTAGCTATGGAAAAAAAATCAGTTAGTAAAGATTGGACTGTAAATTGTAATGGTGTATATCATTTTGGAGATAGAAATTTTCATTGTTGGAATATAGAAGGTCATGGAGAGGTGGATTTGGATAAAGCCATATATCAGTCCTGTAATATTTACTTTTATCATTTGATGCAGAAATTATCTTTAAGTGATTGGAAAGAATTTGCTGAGAAATTTGGATTTGGCTATACTACTGGGGTTGACCTTTATGGGGAGCGAAGAGGTAATATACCTGGAAAAAAATATTTAAATAATAAATATGGTAAATACGGCTGGGCAATGGGAAATCTATTGAATATGATAATTGGTCAAGGAGATGTGCTTGTAACTCCCATACAAATAGTTCAGATGATGAATATTATCGCCACAAGAGGTAATACAAATAGTCCACATCTCTATTTAGGTGATCCTTCAAGAAAAAAAATATTATTATTGAAATCAAGCACTTGGGATTACTTGCAAAATGCAATATGGCAGGTTGTGAATCATGAAAATGGAACTGGCAAAGCCGCCCTTATTACAGGCGCAAGCATCTATGGTAAAACGGGGACTGCTCAAAATCCACATGGTGAAAATCATTCTTGGTTTGCAGGTTATATGGTACAGGATGGAACCCCTACATTATCTTTATCGGTATTAGTTGAACATGGCGGAAAAGGGTCTGTTGTTGCTACCTTAATTTCACAAGCTATTTTTGAATATGCTAAAAAAAATATTACTTTATAATAATTTTATAAATAAACTAATACGAATTCCTGATAAGTTTGTTATACGCTGGTGGATTTTATTGCCGATTATAATTCTAATGATCATTAGTTTGATTACTTTGAAACACACCAGTTTAGATATGGCATTACTTTCTTCAACTTTTATAAAACAATTAATTTGGCTTTGTATTGGTTGTGTCATTTTTGTTCTATCTCAATGGTTGAGAATACAGTTTTTTCAAGAGTATGCATATCATATTTATTCAATATTACTTTTTTTTATTGGGATTACATATTTTATGCCGGCTATTGGTGGCTCTCATAGGTGGGTTTCACTCTGGAATATGTCATTTCAGCCATCTGAATTGGGGAAAATAATTTTGGTGTTTGTATTAGCCAGAGTGCTTTCTGATCAGCAGGAACATATGAATGAAATAAAATTATTAATTTTAACATTACTCCTAGCTATAATTCCAAGTCTAATGATATTTCAACAACCCGATTTTGGAACAGCTATTGTTTATGCTTTTATAGTTATTCCTATGCTATATTGGTCAGGTATAAAATCCTATTACCTTTTTGTTGTATTAGCGCCAGTTGTTAGTATAGTCTCTGCCTTTAATATAATTTTTTTCTCAATTTGGATGGGATTGCTACTATTAGTTATCTATATTAGTCAACCTAAAGTGCTCAATGGAGTTATTCAAAGTTTGGTTAATATAGGATGTGGAATACTATCTCCTTTTATATGGCATAATGTGCTATATCCTCATCAGAGAGGGAGGATATTAACACTTCTTAATCCTATGCGTGATCCTCACGGAGCAGGGTACCAAGTTATTCAATCGATTATTGCGGTGGGTTCTGGTGGTATTTGGGGTAAGGGCGTTGGTGAGGGTACCCAAACACAACTTCGCTACCTCCCTGTTCGGGATACAGATTTCATTATTTCAGTTATTGCAGAGGAATGGGGTTTGTTTGGGATTACTATCATTTTTATGGCGTTCCTTATATTACTTTATTGGTTAATTGTGTATGCAGGGAGCATTTCAAATCAATTTTCAAGTTTAACCCTTGTAGGTTTTGCCAGTATATTATTTTTTCATCTAATAGTTAATATGGGAATGATAGTTGGGCTTTTACCTGTTACAGGTTTGCCAGCGCCTTTTTTAAGCTATGGCGGATCTTTTCTATTGACATGTATATTAATCTTAGCACTTGTGAATAATATAATTAATTACCATATTAAATAATTAATAGAAATTGATAAAATGGTTGAATAATGTGTAAATTTGTGACCTTTTATTTATATTAAGTTCATCAAAAATCAAGGAAATTACCATGGTCATATACACCCGTAATATTTGGAATTTAGCCAATATTCTCATTTTATTATTAATAACTGGATGTAATGGCACAGGAAGTCCTGATCCTGATAAACGAGAATATAATGCAGAAACGATTGACAGTATTGAATTGCTACAAACAACTATTAAAAAGCATGGAGATATAATAGTATCTATTGAGGAGGAACTAGAACAATACAAGGAACTGATAAATGACCAATCTCAAGTATTGGATATTTATGATGATAATAATAAGAATGTAGTAGAATTTCGTAGGAAACTTGAACAAGAAGTTCAAACAGCTTTGGAAAGTATCCAGAATGGATTATTTGAAAAAGAGATAACCAATACTCTGATTAAAGTTCAAAATAAAATTCATATTTTAGAAGATCGCACTTTTTATACAGATAGTCTTTATTTTGAAATAGTAAATGAACTAGTATTGATTGAAAATAAAATAGAATCATTAATTGCTAGTTATAAAGAGATGGCAGAAATATCAGGTAAGAAAAAAAATAGAATTATACCAAAAATTACAGATGAAGAATATCAAGCTAAGTACATTGAAGCACTTTCATTATACCAAAATGCTGAATGGAATTTAAGTTTAGATGGATTTAAATTTCTTATTCAGGTAGATAGTAATCATGATCTTGCTGATAATTCCCAATATTGGATTGGAGAAATCTATTATTCATTAAAAGATTTTCGTCGGAGTACTAAAGAATTTGAAAAAGTTTTCACTTTCCCTGGGACCAATAAATCGGACGATGCTCAATTTAAGCTAGGACTATGTTATGTAAATCTTGGTCAGATTGATAATGCAAAAAGAGAATTTGAAAATTTGTTGGAATTTTATCCCAACAGCGAATACTATAAAAGAAGTCAAGAATACCTCCAGAAGTATTAAACTTATTAAAAAAAGGGAATTATATGCCTCCTCTTAAATTGTATTTTTTAGCGGCAGAAGTTACACCATTTTCAGAAACCTATGAGCTGGCTTCTTTCTCACGCAAGATTACAAGCAGACTACATGATAAAACAGATATAGATATCCGGATCTCACAACCTAAATATGGATATGTAAGTGAGCGAAAATATGTATTAAGGGAGGTCATTCGTCTTAAAGATATTCCGGTTATTTTCAATGGAGAAAAGCATATTATCAATATGAAATCCTGTTTTATACCTGAAACACGTGTTCAAGTTTATTTTATGGAGAATAATCTATTATACAAATCGTTACCTGATTTGATTTATAAAGCTCGAAATGGTAGAGTTTTTAGCGATATAGATGTAAGATTTGCATTTTTCTCTTTGGCTGCAATCGATACTCTCACTTCACTTTTTTGGGCTCCTGATATTTTTATTTGTAATGACTGGCAGACTGCATTTATTCCAACATTACTACAAGAACAGTTTAAACAAGTAGAATTCTATTCACAAATGAAATCTGTATATTTGATCCATTCCATTGATAATTATCGTAATTATGCAAAATCCACATTTGAAATGCTAAACCTTACTTCAGATAATTCAAAACAATTAATAGATAATCATATATATGCAATAAATAATTCTGATTTAACAATTGCTATTAATTATGAATCAGTCAAATTGATGGATAAAATGAAAAAACAGAAAAAGTTATTTGAGGCATTTGAATCTAATAATTCCATGGTTATTGATATCCCTAAAAAAACCAATTCTGAAACTTGGCAAGAGGTCTCTAATTCTATTGAATCAGCCTGCAGAAAATTATAATGAATTTCCCTTTACCTCCTTCTGTACACAGGATATTTAATGTTCTGCTGTTAGGAGCTTTTGTCCTCTTATTTAGTTGTCAGTCAGACCCAATTATTTTAAATCCACCTGGTGGATATGAATATATTAATCAAACCTTTACATTAGATGCTTCAAATTCTTTTTCATTCCAAGGTGACTCTCATACCGGATATAGTACAAGATTATATTCAGGAAGATTGAATGATTATGATATAGTCTCTACACTGATTATACTAAAACCAGAAGTTATTGATTCTCATCAAGTATGCATCGCAGACAGTATTTTTGATATATCCCTGGAACTTATTTCAACTGAAAATATTGCAGTTCTAGATGATTCGACATATATTGATACATCTATTCAAATTAACGCATTAAAATCATATTTAATTCCAGATATCTATATAGTTGATTTAAATGAAGATGAAATTATTACATCTGAAAAATTAGAGCAGATACTAAATTTATCTAATGAGGAAATAACAATTGAATTAAAAGGAGAAAATGGCATTAAGCTAAATCTATTTGATCAAGATACAACAATTCTTGATAAAATATGTGGGGACTTAGATGGATTTGGCATTATTGTTTCTTATTTTCCCACTGATACATCTTATATTGAATTTTATTCTTCAGATGATACGAATATTGGATTGGGTCCAAAATTATCTTTAGAATATGCTGTTAAAGAAGCAACCCCAATAAATTACAATCGTTATTTTATTAATTCGGTAACATGGTCAGATGCTTTTGAAGATTTGAACTATGGTCCCTATTATGTTAATGATTCCTTATCTATTTTCTGGGGCACATTTTATGCTATGAATTTAAACTTAGATGGTCAAATAATTTCAAATCCATCCATATTATATGATTCTATATCAGTTATTTCTGATATTATCTCTGATTTAGGTATTTTACCTACTACGTTTTTTCAAGTCAATGTTGAATTAAATTCTGAAATAATAAACGATATAGATTCCATTACATTCTCACTAACTAATGCTAAGGCATTTAGGAGTGATGCTGATCTCTCAGGTGATAATCAAACAGAAACCAATCCAGATAATAAAGAAAATAATTTAGCATATGATGAAGGTGAAAAATTTAATGATTATGGTTCTGATAATTGCCCAGATAGTTTGGAATCAGGTCAAAACTTATGTGGTAATTCAATCAGTCTCTATAATCCAATTGGAACAGAAAATAATGATAATTTAGAATGGATTGATTTGAATGGAAATGGGACTTGGGATGAAAACGAGGGTGAACAATGGTGGGACTGGGGAATTGATGGTTGTGAAGACAAATTTGAATTTGGAGAAGATTCATGTGGTACAGTAGTGAATACTATTTGGACGTTAGGTTTAGATCTCAATGGAGACAATTTTAATATTGACCCTGCACAAGATGATTGGCATCCTATTGATTTGCCATTTGGTACAGAAGGAAATGGAACTTTTGATGAGGGTGAATTTTATATAGATTGTGGATCTGATGGCCTACCCGAATCGGTAATGGGTTATAAAGATGAAGATGAAACGGAAAATAATGATGAATACGATGAAGGGGAACCATTTAATGATACTGGTATAGATGGCTTATTTAATTCAGAAGAAGTGGGATATAATGTGTATGGAACTGAAAATAATAACCAATTTGATAATGCAGGTGAATTTAATGATTGTGGTGAAGATAATGTTTGTAGCCCTGAAGATGGAGATGCATCTGATGATTATAATATCGATCCCAATAATGATAATATGACTATTGATTCTTCCTTTACACAGGGCAATTCTATTCTAGATTGGATAGATAATAATAATAATGGCTTATGGGATGAAGGAGAAGGTGAACAATGGTTTGACTGGGGAATAGATCAGATTCCAGATTCTCTGGAAGCATTTCAGACTTCTACTTTATTAATCCCTAACCTCTATGAGAATACATATGTATTTGACTTAGAAAATCAGCTGCTAGATGTATCACCAGAACAGACTGATAGCACTGTCAATCTATGGGTTTCTAAAATAAAAAAAACTGAAAATAATGTTTTGACAATTGATATCGGCATCCAAAGCAATCTTGCTTTAAAAGGCTTGCAATTCCAATTGTCTCATATCCCATATATAAAAGAAGATACATTATTGCAAACTTATGAACTCTCTATTTCAGAAATTGAGCTAGAAAAATTATTTGAAGATTTAAGTTTGCTCCCGAAAAAAACGTTCTCTGAAGAAGAATTAGATGGGAAATTATGGATCGATTATGCCAATGATATTTCTACATCTTTGGATTTTGATAATTTAGAGATGTTACTTTCAGATGGTGAAAATATTATTTCACATGAAAAATCAAATTTAGTGCTATATGTGGATACTGTCAATACCAATTTATACGATGACATATGGGTTTATTTTACACACTTGAATCAATTTGGAGAGGATGAAATTTTTGTAACTAAAAGAGTTTCATCACTATCTGATTCTATTGAAATTTCTATGGGGAATATGTTAAGGTCGTATCAAAGTCGTAATTTAGAACCACTTGATCAAATAAAATTAAAAGCCGGGAGCAATTTATTTAACTATTCTAGATTATCAATTCAAACTAATGCTCGTTTAAATGTGATGTACACAAAGTGAAAAGTTACATTTTTATATTTGTTGCAACAGCTGTCTGCTATTCGCAATCTACAGGATTTGCAATATATGGTGTTGGAGAGAATATCCAGAATAATGAACCAGCTTCATTATCAATGGGCAATAGCCTATTATTCTCAGGAAATTCAAAGAACATATCTACAGGCTCTCCATCCTCTCTCTGGCGATCTTCCCTTACTCGATTTTCCATTCATACCGGGATTAATGTTTTAAAAAGTACACAATTCCCAAATCAGTTTCATCATAATCTCACGTCATTTTCTATTCATTTTCCAGTTGGGAATAAAAAAGTGTTCGGTTTTGGCTTACAGCCTGTATATAGAACAAATAAACTAGATATTGAAAATAAAGATTTTCAATTTATTGGAGCTGATGCAAGCAACTCTGGTACTCCGATTGCATTTAAAAATAGCTATTCCATCGATGGGGGAATATCTGAATTCTTTTTTGAATATTCTCAAAAGTTATCCCAACATTATGCTGGGGGATTAAAATTTTCTTTTCTGTTTGGAAATCAGTATCATAATGATGAATTACATACTTATGATGTTATGTTTGATACCACTTTGACTGGTGAACTTTTATATGAATATGTCTATGGTGATGACACATTGTATGCTCAAGCAAATAATCGTGTAATTACAGGGCTGAATAATTCCCGCAAATTTTCAGGTTCAACTATAACTTTTGAAGGTAGATATACATATGAGAAACATGAAGGGGTATTAAGTGCATCTTTGAATAGTCGAATTAAAGTAGTATCACAAAATACTCAAACTACAAATAATATTACTTACACCAATAGTTTTATAAATTCATCTAATGGGATTTTATCTAAATTAAGAATTGGGTATCTCTATAAAATAAAAAATAATTCAGGTATTACCATGGAACTATATAGGAGTTACCCCTTTAGCATTCCAGAGAATATAGCCCTATTTAACATTATGCCTCCTAAAGAAAGTTCAATTCATCTTGGATATTATCATCAGATTATTAACTCAACAATTGGATATTGGAATAATTTGAATTTAAGATGTGGTACATACTTTAAACAATTAGATTTTACTGGAGAAAAATTTATAGATTATGGTGCAACAATAGGGCTGGGAATTGAGTATCTAGCAAACTCACAATCTATTGATTTTGCCTTACGAACTGGAAAAATGGAGAGTCGATTTATAAATGGAGCATTTGAAGAATATATTAGTATTCATTTTGGTTTTACTACAGGTGAAAAATGGTTTATGAAAAGTAGGAGAAAATAAATTGAAAAGTAAATTAATATTCATGTATTTAATGATAATTTTTGGCTGTGTTCCGCCTTCGGTTGATGGACCCACTTCTAATAATAGTGATATAGATATGTATGATATTAATGAAGATTGTGAGCCGTGCCCCTTGTTATTAAATTTTGCTTCTTCAAATTACCAAAATCAGGATTGGAAGGCGGCTGTAGATAATTACAACCAATTGCTACAATGTAATTGTGGCAATCTAGATCCTGAAAATACATATAAATACATGGCATATTCATTTCAACAATTGGGTTTATATGATAGTGCTGGATATATTTTTAAACAGGGTCTAAAATATACACCTGAAGATACTGACCTCCTGAAAATGGCTGGCGATAATGCAGGTCGGTTAAAAAACTTTGAAGATCAGATATATTACTTTGATAAAATTCTTAGCATTAAAGAAAATAATCCCGAGATATTAGAACTACTTAGTAATGTTTATCGCGATCAAGATATGTTTGAAGAGCAGATCAATATATTAAATATATGGTTAAAATATGAACCCACAAGCAAGAACGCGAATGCAGAAAAAAAAGCAGCCTTCTCTGCTTTAGGGAAGGATGAGTCAGATGTTGATAGAGAACGATGGGAGTCAGAAACATCAAATATTCAATATGGATTAGACTATATACGATCACTTGATGAAGTGGGAAACTCAGAAAAAATAGTAGAAGTATGTAATGAGTTACTGGTTTATGATAAATACAATACAAAAGTTTTACAGAGTTTAGGAGATGCCTATCAGAATCTCTATAAAGAAAATGAAGCTCTCAATATTTACCAAAATCTTGCTAAAATAGATCCAACAGATTATAATGTTGCTATAGATATCTCAAAGATTTTGATTAATAAAGAAGAATTTAAGGAAGCTTTGAACTGGGCTGAAAAGGCTGTTAGTATAAGTGGTAAACAGGGGGAAACAATATTTCAAAGGGCGGAAGTCTATTTTGCAGCTGCAGAATATTGCAGTGAAGACCCTCTCACATTCTGGGATAAAGTTGTTTATGAAATCTCATGGTTAGACTATAAAACTGCCTCGAATAAAGGATACAGCCAAGCTAAATCTCGTAGAGGTTTTGTAGAGGATAATTTTATTACTACATCTTCTGACTGGTTTATGCGTCCTGAAAGTGAACAGGAAGTGACTCCGCAGGGAGAATGTTATTCTTGGATAGAAAAATCAATAAAACGTAAATAATGAAAATACTTTTAGCCTCTGATCATGCAGGATTTGAACTCAAGGAGTTCATAAGTAATCATTTAATAAATTTTGGATATAATATTGAAGATTGTGGTGCATATCAAATGAACCCGCTTGATGATTACCCTGATTTTATAACTCCTGCAGCACTGAAGGTAGCCTGTAACCCGGATACAAAAGCTATTATTATGGGGGGATCTGGTCAGGGAGAAGCTATTGCTGCAAATCGAATTAATGGTGTGAGAGCAGCTGTTTATTATGGTGGACCAATAGAAATTGTCAAATTCTCTAGATCCCACAATAATGCTAATATCCTTTCGTTTGGGGCACGATTTGTTTCAAATGAAAAAGCAGTTGAAGCTATAAAATTGTGGTTAAGTGAACCCTTCGAAGGCGGTAGACATCAAAAAAGAATTGATAAATTAGATAT
>Ga0187827_10002256_pt1 | contig 26622 bp, 25 predicted proteins | sample ETNtaG_39_FD_167969 | JGI IMG/M metagenome (GOLD analysis project Ga0187827, IMG submission 167969) | Marine microbial and viral communities from oxygen minimum zone, Eastern Pacific Ocean - ETNP2014_SV_150_PacBio MetaG (Illumina Assembly) | ecosystem: Environmental > Aquatic > Marine > Hypoxic... | reverse complement strand
GACCAGTCGCAGGTCCGGTAAAGCCGTCAGCCAGCCCACATTGTGCGCCGGCACTCCGTCAAGCTGCCAGACCGGCAGGTAGTGTGACTCGTAGCTGGGTTCCAGCCCCAACGATGCCAGCACCCGGCGCTGTTCAGCACCGGGTGCCACGTCGAAAACGAGGAAAATGTTGACCGCTGCGCCCTGCGCGAGCAGCGGCGCCAGCCGATCATCGACTCCGTCGCCATCGCCGTCGAAATAGCTCGGCGAGAACTCCCCCGCGACGGGTGCCGGCAGTGCCGGCGCACCGGGCAGGAGTAGCAGCATCACGACTAAGACGTAGCGGAGCACGGCCGGGACGGGGTCGCGCGTGTAATAAGAGTGCGGGGGCACCGCAGCCTGCGTTATAGCAGCTGCCGCCGCGCGACCGCCCATGCCACGACGCCGCCCCCCGCCAGACCGAGCAGCAGCGCTGGAATCCAGCTGGAGTTTACTTCACCACCGACGCTCAGCTCGAAGGTGAGGTTCACCTGCACTTCCGGCTGCAGCTGGCTCTGCGCGCTGAAACTGACGCTGTAGCTGCCCTCCACGCCCGCGATGCCAGAGAGCCGCACCTCGCGCGTCTCGAACGGCGCCAGCTGCATGTAGCTCTCCGAGAGGTGCAGTGTAAGTCCTTCCGGCAGAACCTTTGTCAGTATGACAGTTTCCTGACCGTTACCGCTGTTCTCAACGAATAATGTCCAGTCGCCATTATCCTGTTCAGTCGCCGAGAGCCGGAGTCCGTGGTACTGTGGCACGTTCACCGTGAAGCTACTGCTGCCGGCGGAGAGATTATTGTGGTCGATAAGCGAAATACCCACTTCGTGCGGTCCCGCAACGCTGCTGAGCGAAGGAAGGAAGGATGCAAGCAGGCTTGCAGTTCCGGCAGGAACAAAGAGTGGGGTGTAGGCCCCCTCTACGCTGAAGATTCCATAACGGAAAACATTCCCATCCGCTCCCGTGAGGTAGCTGGAGGTGTCTTGCAGACTCCATGCTACTGGATAATCGAGCAGTAACTCTACGAAGGCCACCCCCTGTCCAGTATCTCCGTCTAGCGTGATGTTCACGACCGTAGGCGAGAAATCACCATCCTCAAATTGAGTTATGTTTACGTGATTGCTTGTAATCTGGTAGCTGTGCGAACCGGGTGGAACAATTTGCAACATGTAGCTGTCCATGTTGCTTGCTGGGTCTTCATCACTCGCAGTGTCTGTGGTGGCTATCGCTGAAACAGTGTAGTTTCCCGCAGCCAGATTGCTGAGTTCCCAAGGAGTGAGCCATTCTGTAGAATTACCTGGTGTGAGTTCAGGCCATTGGAATTGCCAGGCCTCCTCACCGTTAGTGACAACTAGTTTGATGTCAGTGACAGTTACAGTTCCCTGATTCGATATTGTTCCCCCTAGGCTGAAGGTATGGCCTTCCGACAGAGTTCCAGCGATTAGCCATTGTCCGTTCGGAACCCCGATTACTGGTCCGGCAATCTCCACCACTAGATCCGGCAGCTGCAGGTCCACTACCAGCCCCTCCGCAATGTAGTGGTCCTGTAGCCACCCGTCATTGTCGTAGAGCAGCACATCGAGGCGGTAGCTGCCGGAGCGATCAGGTTGCAGCATGACTGTGGGGAGCGCGCCGCCTCCGAGCATATGTTCCTCATGCGCGACGATGTTGCCATCCGCGTCCTGCAGGAACAGCTCCAGCCGCACCGCGTCGTCGGAGTAGCTGCCGGAGAGCGTGATGTTGGCGCCATCGGTGACTACCTCTGCCGTGAGCGACGCGTGCGGCGGCGGCAGCTCGGAAGCAAGCGCGTCGATGAAGTCGCGCCAGCCTCCCGTGGCGGCAGCTAGATCGAAGTACTTCGATGACGGGGTCGAGGCAGGGTAGTAGATTGTGAGTCCGTGTGCATTGCTGACGTCGCGACGGCCCGGCTTGGTCCAGTGCTCTTCGACGACGGTAGCGTTCGCTTGTGCTTGCCGCACACTCTCACCGGCCAGGCGAACCGCTGGAGAAGGTACCCATTCTGTGGCGAGCAGCGTCAGGTCATGCAGGTCAAGATAGGCACTGTTCTCGAACACCTGGCTATTGGCGCGCGCCTCTTCTACTTCGTCGCGGTAGAGCGTCTGGATTGCACGCAGCTCCGTACCGAAGCCGGAAATGGTGTCATGGAGCGGCTCCAGTTGTGCAGTGTCGATTATTGTTGCAGTCACCGAGTATCCACCGGGAACCGAGCCATTGCGGTAGCTCTCGACGTAGCTGTGGACCACCGCCTCGAGCATCTGCTCACGGGTCGTTTCCGCGTCTAACAGCGGCAGCAGGTGGTTGTAGGTCCACCCCTTCTGTGGCTCATACGCCTCCGAGCCATGGATGTAGGTGGCATGTTCGCGCAACTCGTAGGCAATCTCAAACATTCCCATCAGGCAGGCGTCAAACCCGATGAGTGTCAGCGGTCCGTGGCCAGTCTCGCTGCGGTATTCTGCGAGCGCGCCCTCAATTTCTGGCACCGTCAGGTAGCTCCCTCCGTCCTCGGCGACGCGCTTGAAGCCGTTGCCATGGTCCCAAATGACCAGGATGCGCTCCTGCGCCGGGTATTCTGTAGTCGCCCACTTGAGGAAGTCACGCAGCGTGGCCGGGTCGCCCATGTCCAGCTCGTCGCCCCAGCCGCTGCTGATATCGGCCAGTGGCGTCTCTTCGAGGCCGTTGCGCAGCACGCGGTAGGCGCGGCTGTCGTGGTCGCTCGACTGGTCGACCAGCGCGACCACCTCGCGGTCGCCGTTCGAACCGGTCGCCTGCATCTCGAGCAGGTCGTCGGCCGCCTCCTCTGAGAGCGAATTGTCGCCTGCCATGTAGACGTAGAAGCCCCACTTTGGCAGTGGCTCCTCGCCGCCCGCCGCCCCGAGCAGCGCAGCGCCGAGCGGCGCCGTGGGGCCGGGCAGTGCGACCGGCGGCGCGAGCAGCAGCAGCGCCAATAACAATGCAACGAGGCGCCCCGGAGACATCAGCCTGCCTGCCCCACGAGCGATATAAAGGTCAGCCGGCGGCCACTCCCGCTTCAGTCGCGTGCGGCGTCGCCCGCGGGCAACGCCGCCTCGTCGCCGGCCGGGGCGCTCAGCGCGACCCAGAGCGGGAGCCCGACGAGGGTGAAGGTCACAATGCTCGACAGGAGATGATAGAGTATGAACGGCAGCCCGAGCGTGTAGACCGCCAGCAGGTTGCCCGGCGTATGTGCCCACCAGAGCCAGAAGACGCCGAAATTAGTCCAGCCGTCGTAGACCGCCGCGAAGACGACCCCCGCGCCGGCGAAGCGCATCGCCAGCCCGGGCGAGAGCTGCCCGCCAATCTGCGGGCGCCAGCGGCGCGACGCGAGCGCGACGAGCAGGAATCCCGAATAGGTGAACGCGATGATGGGCGAGCCCCAGAGATAGCCGAGCCACCAGTCGGAGAGCAGCATCATCCCCATCGTCACCGCGACCGCCCACGCGAAGGGCAGCAGCATCGCCGCCAGGAAGGTCGCGACCATTACGGTCTCGACGTTGGGGTGCGCGTTCAGCGCAATCCGCCCCCCCGCGCCGAGCAGCAATAGCACGACGGCGGTGAGCGGCAGCGGCAGCCGGCTGCGTTCCATTGCGGGGCGCAGGCCGGGCGCTATTAATATCAGTCACGGAGGGACGACAAAACTTCCGTGAATTGCTCTGCTGTGAGCCGCCGTGTGTTCAGGTTGTAGCGGCTGGGGTGGTAGCTGTCGACCAGCTCCCACTCGACTCCCGGCAGCGCGTGGCGCGCGCCGTGCCCGAACTTGTGGTCAACCTGTCGCCCCCCGACGGTTGTGATGACTTGCCGGTGCGCCACGCCCCCCAGCGCCAGCACGGTTTCGAGCTGCGGCAGCAGCGCCAGCTCTCGCTCGAGGAAAGGCCGGCAGCGCTTCAGCTCGTCACCGGTCGGCTTGTTCTGTGGTGGCGCGCAGCGCAGCGCGTTGGCGATACGCACGCCGTCGAGCGCGAGCGGGTCGTCCCGCGAGCGCGATTCCGGACCGCTGCTCCACTCCTGCTCCCACAGGGCACGGTAGAGCAGGTCGCCGGCGTAGTCGCCGGTGAACGGCCGTCCGGTGCGCCCCGCGCCGTGGGTGCCAGGCGCCAGTCCGACGATGAGCAGCCACGCGTCGCGGCCGCCGAACGACGGCACCGGCCGGCACCAGTAGTCGTCGCGCGCGAAGCCGGGCTTGCGACCGCTCTCGCGAACTTCCGCAGCGTAGGCGACGAGTCGCGGGCAGGCGCGGCAGCCGATGATGTCGTTCGCCAGCGTCCCCATCACTGGTTGTCGCTCTTTACCCGCCGGAACGGATGAACCCAGCTGGCGAGCGTGCGCGGGCTGCGCGTCTGGACCCAGAGCTTGCCACGGCCCGTGTAGCGGCTGACGAGCTGGTCGCCGAACAGGAACGCACCGATGGAGCGGCCGGTGCGGCCAATGCTGTAGTCGAGCGACGACTGCCACGCGACCGCGTAGCCGCTGTCGATGGTGTAGTTGCCGTCGACCGCCACTTCCTGGATGTCGCCGTAGGAGTTGAAGAAGAGCAGCCCCGTGCCTCGGACTTGCAGTGCCAGCAGCCCTTCGGCGAACATGCCGGTAAAGCCCTCGAAGCTCACCGAAGTCTCGATGTCGCCACTGTGCCCTAGATAGGCTCCGCGCTCCATGATGAGCGTCTCGTCCCGCATTTCGTAGGGCACGATATCGCCCGGGACGCCCGGCGCCAGCGCAATCTTTCCTGGCGCGCCTTCGGCGTAGTAGGTGTTCTGGAAGAAGCTCTCGCCGGTAATCATGCGCCCCAGCCCCTTCAGGATGCCGCCACGCGCCTGCGTGCGCACTGCGATGGAGTCGTCCATCCACGCCATCGCGCCCGCCTCGGCGACCAGTTCCTCACCCGGCGACAGCTCGATTTCGGCCGCGGCGTAGCCCGGCCCGCAAATCAGGCGGTGGCGCATCAGTCCTCCCTCGGGGGCAGCAGTGGCCCCAGTGCGTTGCCGAGCCGGTCACGGTCGTGCGACTGGACCAGGATACGGCCGTTGCCGCGGAATTTCAGCACCAGCCCCTCTCCGGAAAGGGCAGATGCAATCCAGCCGCCCGCCTTGCCGATATCATACTCCAGCCCTTCGGTAAAGGCGACGATGTGGCCGTTGTCAATCGTGATTCCGCCGCGCACCTCAACTTCCGAGATGCGGCCGTAGGCGCTGACCAGCAGTTCGCCCTGCCCCGCGGCGCGGACGTAAACCAGCCCCTCGCCGGAGAACATCCCTTTCTTCAAGCCTTGATACTGCGTGTCCAGCTCGACGCCGCTCGATGCGCCGAGGAATGAGCCGCCGGCGCAAATCCACGTTTCGGGGCCGACCTTCAGCGACGAAACTTCGCCCTGCAGTATCGGCGCGAGGCCGACTTCGCCCGGCCGGTTATCCTTGACACGGTAGGTCGAGAGGAAGAAGGATTCGCCCGCGAACATTGCCTTGGCACCCTCCTTAAGCGCGCCCCAGAGCCCGCTTCCCTCGCGCTTACGCGACTTAATTTCAATCTCCATGTTGCCCGAGGCACGATACATCGCTCCCGCCTCGGAGACGAACTCCTCGCCCGGCTGGAGCGTCACCAGCGCCGAGCCGAAAGCTCCTCGGTTTGCTACGTTTACATCCATGTCAGAGCCTCGGGGTGAGCCAGCCCGCCAGCCCGTCGAGCGTGCGCGTCTGGACCCATACCTTGCCGTTGCCTTGGAACTTGATAACCAGCCCCTCGCCCGAGAGGAACGTGGATTTCAGGTTCCCCATCCCGCCGATGGTGTATTGCAGCGACGGCTCGAAGGCGACCAGATGGCCGGTATCGACCGTGAACTTGCCCGCGACCGTCTGCTCGACCACGCCACCGTAGGCGTTGTAGAATAGCACTCCCGTGCCGGAAACCTTGACCAGGAAGGCGCCTTCGCCCGAGAAGAGCGCGCGCCACCCGCCGAATTCCGCTTTGACCGTCAGCCCGGGCGTGCAGGCGAGGAACGCGCCCGCCGTCAGGAAGACGCTGTCGCCGTTCATCTGCCGGTGCGTTACCGTGCCGGGCAGCCGCGGCGCAATCGTGACGCTGCCGCCGTCGGGGTGGGTGAAGCGGCCGACGAAGAAGGACTCGCCGCCGAACATCTTGCGGATAAGGGCGCCGAAGAATGAGCCGAGCCGTTTCGACTGCGCCTCCATATTCGACGACATGCGCGACATCGCCCCCGGCTCTGCCAGCAGCTCCTCGCCCGGGCCGAGCTCGACGATAACTTCGCCGTAATCGGGATTTCCCTCAATCTCAAATCGCATGCGCCCGCCACTTGAGGGGCCAATATAAGACCGTCGTGAACACTCTTATTAAGCAGCAGCAACGTGCGCGCGAAGGGAGATTACATGGAATCCAACAATGGTAACAAGCTCGCTTCGTTCCTTCTTGCAGGAGCGCTACTGCTTTCAGGACTGCTGGTTTTCCCAACCGCCGCGGGCAATCCGGGACCAGACCTCTGGCTCAGTGATTTTTACGAGCCTGCTGGAAGTCCACCTCCACGCGCTGACACGCTCTATGAGGTCTACTTGGCGTGGGAGAACAGTGGCGACGCCGACGCTAATGGTGTACGAATCGGTATCGACGACGAGGATGGCAACCAGATGGCCATCTCGGACTACATTAACATGGGTGCCGGCGAGACCGGCTCGCTGACGTTGAACATCACCTTTGACAGCGTGGGGGAGACTATGCCTGTCGCGATTGTAGACTACGACGAGACCGTCAGTGAGGACGACGAGGACAACAACGAGTACGAGGGCTGGTTCAACGTCGAGCCGAAAATAGGCATTGCCGACGTCTGGGCCGATTTGGATATTGAGGACACCGAAGCTCAGGCAGGCCAGCAGATGCTGCTCCGCTTCAGCATCGGCAACTCCGGCAATGTCAGCACCGCCACGCCGGTAACACTCGGTCTCTTCTTCGAGGAGGCAGGCGATGAACCGCAGAACTGGATTGACCCCACTCCACTGCACTACGACTACATCCAGCCCCCACCCCCGGGTGAGGAAGGAGGTGAGATGATGGAGTTTGAGTGGCAGGTTCCTCAGGACACCGATGATGGATGGTATGAGTTCACTGTAATTGCCGATTACTACGAAAACAACACTGAGGACAACAATTTCTCCAATAACCGGGACACCCACGAAATTTGTATCGGTGACTGCACCTTGCCCGACCTGACTTGGTACGAGGCGGCTCAGGAATCTATAACTCTAAGTCCTCCTGAGGCGATAGCGGGTGAAGTGGTAACCGTTATCTACGCTCTGGCCAACATCGGCGAGGGTGCCGCGGGACCACCAGCTATCGTAATCAACCTTGAGGTGGAAAAGTGCCCGTGTGATGGCAGCGGCTGGCAGCAGGTTAACACGACTGGCGACCTACGTGTGACGATTGGCGCCGGCCAGACCTTTAGTTCCGAGGAAGAGCTGGGGCTGAACTGGTCGATTCCCGAAGATGGCCCGGGCGACTGGGACCTACGCATCGTGATTGACCCTGACAACAATCTTGAAGAGGCTCGCGAGGACAACAACAACCTTACCTGGTATGATGCCCATGAGGACTACCTTGAGGTCATCGAGCGCAAGCCGGACCTACGGGTCGCAGGTGTCTCGACTCCTAGTCAGGCATACGCAGGTGATACCATCGACCTCGACCTCCATATCCAGCAGAGCGAACTGGGAAACAAGATGGCGCGCGACACCAACGTGCGGCTGCGCATCACCGACCCCGAGCTGCAGGAATACGGCCCCTACACCCTCGGACCGCTTGATGTCGGAACCTTCCCGGACACAATTTTCTTCACCTTCGAGTGGGATATTCCGCTCAACTGCGGCGGTAGCGCCTGTATCGGTGACTACACGCTGGAGGTCATGGTCGACCCCGGCAACGAGATTGATGAGTGGGACGAGACTAACAATCTGCGCAACGACCTCTCGATTAACGTGAGGGAAAAGCTCCCTGACCTGATTGTCAGCGACGTGGTAATCACGCCGGTCGACGAGGACGGCAGCGCCGCGGTCGGCGTCGCCAGCACCATCACCGCCGTCGTCAGCAACATTGGACTGCGCGACATGAGTCCGGGCGAAGGGGCTGACTTCGAGGTTACCTTCAGTACTGCGGCTCCGTCCCAGTCCGTGATTGGCACGACCGCGGTTGGAATTGCTCTGGCGATTGGCGAGTCAGCCAATGTCTCGATTGGCTACATCTTCACTGACCTCGGCACCTACAAAGTAGTGGCCGAAGCTGACGCGGCTGACGACATCAACGAGATGGACGAGAGCAACAACGAGGCGTACGATATCCTCCCGGCCGTGACGAGCATCGACGGCTGGGTGCAGAATGTCACGACTACCGATGGCCTTTCGGGCAAGAATCATCCTCTCAGCTTCGAGATTGGTTTCAACAACCTCCCGGCTTCGGGCTGGCAATACCTCTTCTTCCGCGTGACCGTGGAGGGAACCGGTGGCTGGGGCGACGTTCTCCAGCTCGAGGCTGGTGAGAATTTCCTGATTTCGGCCAGCGACCACGAAGTGTGGCCGAACATGGCGTTCGTCAACCTGACAGCGGCAAACTCCAACGCCAGCATCATGCTCAATTGGGTGCCCGACAAGGACCGCAGCGACAATTACACAATCACGATCGAGGTTTTTGCCGTGATCGATACCGATGAGGACAACAACGCCGCGACGACCACTGCCAACATCGAGAAACTGACGACCGACCTGCTCATCGAGAAGATGTCGGTCAAGGATACCGCCAGCTCGGTGCAGATAATAGTCGACGTCGCGTTCCCGCAGGGCGAGCAGTCGACCCTCTGGGACGTCGAAGTCTCGCTCAAGGTGTATGACTGGGATGACTACGCTGCCGACAGCGACGCCGCGGTACCGCGCGAGAATCTTGGAACCAAGACCATCAACGGTGGGCTGTCGCGTGGCAGCAGCTGGTCACTCACTTTCACCTGGGCGCGCGAGAAGGGCGAGTTCATCTTCGTCGCTGAGGTTGACCCCAACAACAAGGTGCGCGAAATCGACGAGATTAACAACGTCTACGCCTCCGACGTGGAGGAGTTCGGCGACGTCAGCACCGGCGGCACCGACAACGGTGACGAGGAAGGCGGCGGACTCTTCGGAATCCCCTCTATCTCGGGACTGGCAGCGCTTTCGCTGCTCGGTACGGTAGCCCTCCTGCGACGTCGTCGCTGATGGCGCACACGGCGCTGCTCTTCTTCGTCGGCCCGGCTGGGGCGGGAAAGTCGACGCTGGTTGCGACGCTCAAGGAGTGGCTCACGCTCCAGCGTTTCGACCCCATCGCCGTCAACCTCGACCCGGGCGCCGAGACGATACCCTACGCCCCCGATATCGACGTGCGCGAGCGGCTGACGCTGCGCGACGTGATGGCCGAATACGGCCTCGGACCCAACGGGGCGCAGGTCGTCTGTGCCGACCTGCTAGCGGTCGAGCTGGAGTGGCTACAGAAAGAAATTGAGGCGCTCAACTGCGACTACGTCATGGTCGATTCCCCGGGACAGACTGAGCTGTTCCTCTACCGCGAGGCGCCGCGCGTTTTCGTCGATGGTCTCTCATCGCGCACTGGGCTGGTGATGCTCTTCGACCCGCTGCTGTCGCGCACTCCCGCTGGTTTTGTGACGCAGCTGCTGCTCGCAGCAGCTGCGCACCTGCGCTTCCCGGTGCCGATGTTCCCCGTCCTGACGAAATCCGATTTGCTCGAGCCCGAGGAAGTGGACCGCATCCTCGACTGGGCTGCCGACCTCGAGGTGCTGCGCAGCGACATGCCGCCCGGCGAGGGGATGGATGCCATCCTCTCGGGCGAGCTGCTGCGGGTGCTGCAGACGCTGGCGCTCGAGAGCCAGCTGGTGACGGTCTCGGCGCGCGAGGGTGAAGGGATGGACGAGCTCTATTCACTCGTGCAGAGTGCCTTCGCCGGCGGCGACGACCTTGAGGCGCACGTCGACGCGCACTAGCATTAAATCCCGCGACCTCTCGCCGCCAGATGGCAGCCGCGCCGGAGGTCCGTATCGAGTCACGCGACGACGTCCTGCGGCTGGTCCTCAATCGCCCGAAGAAGGGCAACGCGCTGACCCCCGAGATGATGGGCGCGCTGACCGCCGCTTTCGCTGGCTCCGCCGAGCATGTCGGCCTGCGCGCCGTTACGCTGGCGGGCGAAGGGAAGCAGTTCTGCACTGGCGCCGACCTGGGCTGGATGGCGTCGCCGCCGACGGTCGAGCAGGGCGAGGCGCTGGCGGAGCTGTTCCGCACCATCGCCGAGTGCCCGCTGCCGACGCTGGCGCTGGTGCAGGGCGGCTGCTACGGCGGCGCAATGGGGTTGGTGGCGGCGTGCGACTTCGTGCTCGCCGGCCCCGAGGCCGAGTTCGGTTTCACCGAGGTGCTCGTTGGCCTCGCGCCGGCAGTGATTTCACCATGGGCGATACAGCGGATGGGGGTGGCTCGTACGCGCGAGCTGTTCCTGACTGGCGAGCGTTTCGATGCACTGCGGGCACTCGAGTTGGGGTTGCTCACTGACGTGGCTGATAACCTGGAGGCAGTGGCTGACGCGCGGCTCGAGGAGCTGCGCGCGGGCGGACCGCAAGCACAGCGTGCCATCAAGAAGCTGCTGCTGGAGCGCGACGAAACTCCCGACGAGCGCGACGCACGTCTGGCGCGTGCCATCACCGCGCTGCGTGACTCCGACGAAGCTCGTGAGGGCGTCGCCGCCTTCCTCGAGAAGCGCCGGCCGGAGTGGTAGATGCGGCGGGTGCTGGTCGCGAACCGGGGCGAGATTGCGTGCCGGGTCATCCGCGGCTGCCGAGAGCTCGGACTGGCGACGATCGCCGTCTATTCGGAACCGGACGCGAACGCGCCACACGTACGGCTCGCCGACGAGGCAGTCGCCCTTGGATCGGCGGAGCCAGTCGAGAGCTACCTGAACGCGAAGAAAATCATCTCGGCAGCGCGCTCGAGTCGCGCCGACGCCATACATCCGGGTTATGGCTTCCTCTCCGAGAACGGCGACTTCGCCGCCGCCGTGGAGGAAGCGGGGCTGATATTTATCGGCCCCAGCGCGGAGACGATTCGCCAGATGGGCGACAAGTCGGCCGCTAAATTGCTGATGCAGGTGGCGGACGTCCCGGTCATCCCGGGGCAGGACGGGATTGTTGAGGATAACTTTGCAACGGTTGCCGAAAAAATCGGGTTCCCGCTGCTAGTCAAGGCGGCCGCCGGTGGCGGCGGGAAAGGTATGCGCGTCGTCGAGGACGCGGACGGCCTCGAAGCGGCCGTCGAGGCGGCGCGGCACGAGGCTGAGGCGGCTTTCGGTGACGGCCGACTTCTCCTCGAGCGATATATAAATCGGCCACGCCACATCGAAGTCCAGATTCTGGCTGATAACAAGGGCCATACAGTGCACCTTGGCGAGCGCGAATGCTCGGTCCAGCGGCGGCACCAGAAAGTCATCGAGGAGGCGCCGTCGCCCGCGCTGACGCCCGACCTGCGCGAGCAGATGGGCGCAGTAGCCGTCGCCGCCGCAAAAGCGGTCGGCTATCGCAACGCCGGCACGGTCGAGTTCCTGTTTCAGGACGGTGAATTCTGGTTCCTCGAGATGAACACGCGGCTGCAAGTCGAGCATGGCGTCACCGAACTAGTCTACGGCGTCGACCTCGTCAAGTGGCAGCTGCGGATTGCCGCTGGCGAGCCACTGACGCTGCGGCAGGAGGACATTGCGCCGCGCGGCCACGCTATCGAGTGCCGTGTCTATGCCGAGGACCCGGCGCGCAACTTCCTGCCGTCGCCCGGCCGTATCCGGCGACTACGCGAACCGGCGGGGCCGGGAATCCGGATCGATTCCGGCATTGTCGAGGGGCTGGAAATCGGCAGCGACTACGACCCGCTGCTCGCCAAGCTGCTGGCGCACGACGCGACACGGGCGGACGCGCTCGATCGCATGGCGCAGGCGCTGCGCGACTACGTTATTCTGGGGCCAACGACCAACATCGCGCACCTTGCGGCGCTGCTGCGCCACGACGCGTTCCGCGCCGGCGAGCTGGATACACACTTCATTGAGACCCACTTCGCCGACTGGGCGCCCCGCGCGCTGCCGCTAGAAGCGCTCGTTACCGCGGGCGCAACTCGCAGCGGCAGCGGCCGGCCGCCGACGACGGCGGCCGGCCGCGACCCGTGGTCACCGTGGGGTGGCCAGTCCGGCTGGCGGCAGGGGGTGTGATGTCGCAAACCTTCCGCTGCGGCGATTCGCAGCACACCGTCGCGCTGAAATTGCGCGGCGACGAATTTTCGGGCGAGGTTGACGGCGAGCCGGTCGAAGGGCATCTCGAGCAGTTCGGAGAGGGGCTCTACGAAATCGACGTTGGTAGCGGTGCCGTGCAGGTGCACGTCGTGCGCGACGGCCGTCGCACGTGGGTCCACTGCCGTGGGCAGGCGTGGGAACTCGAGCGCGTCGCCGCGACGCGCAGCGGCGAACCGGAGGTGGCGAGCGACCAGCTGCTCTCGCCGATTACCGGCAAGCTGGTCGAGCTACGCGTTGCCGCGGGCGATTCGGTCGCGAAGGGCGACACACTCGCCATTATGGAGGCGATGAAGATGGAGCACCGGCTGCGCGCGCCGCGTGACGGCGCAGTAACGCAGGTGACTGCGACCGCGCCGGGTGGGCAGGTGCGCGAACGCGAACTGGTGGTCGAGCTGGAGGCGGAATAATGGAGCCTCTCGCAAGCGGCGTCGACACCGCCGACCCCGAGTACCACGCCAATCGGGAGCACAATCGCAAACTGGTGGTAGAGCTGAACGAGCGGCTGGCGCAGACGCGACAGGGCGGCCCGGCGAAGTCGGTCGAGCGCCACCGCGCGCGCGGCAAGCTGCCGGTGCGCGAGCGGATTGACGCGCTGCTCGACCCGGGCGCGCCGTTCCTGGAGTTTTCGACGCTCGCCGCCGACGGCGTTTACGACGATGTGGTAGCGGCGGCTGGCATCGTCACCGGCATCGGCGTCGTTCATGGGCGCGAGGTGATGGTCGTCGCCAACGACACGACGGTCAAGGGCGGCACCTACTATCCCATGACGGTCAAGAAGCACCTGCGCGCGCAGGAAGTGGCCGCCGAAAATCGGCTGCCCTGCATCTATCTCGTCGATAGCGGCGGCGCGTTCCTGCCGAAGCAGGACGAAGTTTTCCCCGACCGCGAGCACTTCGGCCGCATATTCTACAACCAGGCGCAAATGTCGGCCGCCGGCATCGCGCAGGTCGCGGTCGTGCTCGGTTCGTGCACCGCCGGCGGCGCGTATGTCCCGGCGATGAGCGACGAGACCGTCATCGTCCGCGAACAGGGGACGATTTTTCTGGCGGGGCCGCCGCTGGTGAAGGCCGCCACCGGTGAGGACGTGACCGCCGAGGAGCTGGGCGGGGCGGAGGTGCACTGCCGCGAGAGTGGGGTCAGCGATCACATCGCGCAGGACGACCAGCACGCGCTCGAAATTACGCGCTCTATCCTGGAAAATTTGAACCGCTCCCCAAAGGCGAAGCTGGAATTGGCGCCGCCAGAGGAGCCACTGCACGACCCGGCTGAAATCTACGGAATCCTGCCAAGCGATTCGCGGCAGCCGTTCGACGTGCGCGAAATCATCGCGCGCATGGTCGACGGCTCGCGCTTCCACGAGTTCAAGCCGCTCTACGGACCGACGCTCGTCACGGGCTTCGGCCGGCTGATGGGCTACCCCGTCGGGATTCTGGCCAACAACGGCGTGCTCTTCTCCGAGTCGGCGCTGAAAGGCACGCACTTCATCGAGATGTGCTGCCAGCGCGGAATCCCGCTGCTCTTCCTACAGAATATAACGGGTTTTATGGTCGGCCGCGAATACGAGTCGGGCGGCATCGCTAAAGATGGCGCTAAGATGGTAATGGCAGTCTCCAACGCCCGCGTTCCGAAGTTCACGGTTATCATCGGTGGCAGCTTCGGTGCCGGCAACTACGGCATGTGCGGCCGCGCCTACGGACCGCGCCAGCTCTGGATGTGGCCCAATGCACGCATCTCGGTGATGGGCGGCGAGCAGGCGGCCGACGTGCTCGCGACCGTCAAACAGCAGCAGCTCGAGGCGGCCGGTAAGTCGCTCTCCGCGAAGGCGCGCGAGCAAATCCGTGCGCCCATCTTGGAAAAGTACGAGCGCGAGGGGAGCGCATACTACTCGACCGCGCGGCTCTGGGATGATGGCATCATCGCCCCGCCCGATACCCGTATGGTCGTCGCGCTCGGAATCTCAGCGGCGCTCAACGGCGAGATGCCGGAAACGCGCTTTGGCGTATTTCGGATGTGAGGCAGCGGCGCGGCGCGTAGGACCGGATGTAAGCGTTTTATACCGCCTCCCTTCGGCGCCGACATGGAGGAGTCCATCTGCCAGATTGAGATTGAGTCGGCGGAAGCCGACTTCGTGGCGCGGGTAACGACCAGCATGGGCGGCGCGCGCGAGATACGGAGCATCCGCTTCGATTCGCTGTTGAATCTTCTAATGTCCGAGCTGCACGCCGAGTTTGAGCCCGACCTTCAGGGCGAGGAAACCGAGCCCGATTACTGATGAGCTGGCTCGCGGTAGCCGGGGTCGCCCTCGGCGTCGCGGCCGCCTGGGCGGTGCTGCGCTACGCAGCACGGAAGCGCGGCGGGCAGCGGCCGACGCTGGGCGAGCTGATGTTCCCGGTGCACCACACTGACCGCCGGCAGGACGACGAACGCGAGGATTAGCGCCGTCCGGGGGTCGCTTGGCAGGGATGCTGGCGGCTGTTTGGTGTAGAGGCAACCGTTAATTATCCGGCAGGCTCACGGCGGCAGATGCGCCATGACGTGCTCGTGCTGTCCCTGCTGGGGCTCGCACTGCTTGTCGCCGCCGGTTCCGAAGCGGCTGCCCCTGAGGCCACTATTTTACAGATTGACCCGCAGGAGGTCGATAAGGAGCCCAGTTCCCAAATCAATTTCGACGGAGATTTTTTTGATGGTGATGACGACCCACTCGAGTTTGTTTACTGGAATTCATCCATCGATGATAACTTCCGCAGTGGCGACCAGCTCTCTGATCTCAGCTTCGTGGGTCAGTCAGGTGAGTTCAGCCAAGGCTATCACACAATTACGCTACAGGTGAAGGCCGGCGGCGAGTGGAGCGTGAAGAACGAGAGTTGGCTCAACGTGACTGGACCGCCGCCGCGTAACCCGGATGCAAGCATCAGTATAAACCCGCCCGAAGCCCACCAAGGTGAAGAAATCAATTTCCTTGGTTCAGGTACCTATTACGACCCCGCCACCAGTATTGTCACCTACGAGTGGTATCTGGACGGGGCATACTACAGCGACGAAATGACATTCGCTGACAGTGGCATCAGCGTTGGGAATCACACCATGGAGCTGATTGTTGAGGACAATGAAGGCCTGCGTAGTGAACCAGCACAGGAGCCTTTCCAGATTATGCCACCGATTCCGCTGGCGCACATTGACTCGATTGATCCCAGCCCTGCCAAGGTCGGAGACATAATTACCTTCAGTGGGCACTGCACCGGGTCCAGTGGTGCGGAGGAAGAGTGTGACGAGTATCGCTGGGATATCCGCTCGGGTACCGACGGCTTGACGCTCTTTACACTTTATGGCAAGACAGTTATGGTCGACAATCTGACAGAAGGCGAAGGCGGTGAAGCTGCAGGTTACGAGGCGTGGTTCCGTATTATAGACACCAACGGCACGGTGTCTTCGTGGGTATCCGAGGATTTCTCGGTCGGTCCACCTAATGAACCGCCAGTGGCGACCATCACCATATCGCCTGACCCCCTCCCCGGCAGCAGTTTCGTGCCAGAATATTATCAGTTCTTCGATATAACCTTCAGCAGCGCCAGCTCGAGCGATTCCGACGGAGTTATCGAGGGGTGGCGCTGGTGGTTCGATGGCGTACTGATTGCTACTACTGCTGACTGGACCACCAGCTTCGACGCACCGCGCGACGGGACGGTGAGGTTACAGGTAATGGACAATGACGGCGCCTGGAGCGGCAACAACACACGTTCGTTCCGGGCTGTCACCAACACGCCGCCCACCGCCATAATATCGCTCTCGCTTGCCGAAGTAGAGGTTGATGCACCAGTTACGCTCAGCGGAAGTGGCAGCGACGCTGAGGGTTACATCGCAGGCTGGGAATGGCAGCTCGACGGGGTCGTCGTCGCGACGACGAATACTACGACCGTCAGCAGTAACGTTACCGGCACCCATACCGTGACGCTTACGGTGACCGATGACGGTGGGCTGCAGGCGAACGCCAGCGCCAGTTTCACGGTCAAGGAGCTGGACATAATCGCCGAAAAATATTTTGACGTCTCAGTCTCACCTCTCAACGCAGCTATAGGTGAGGATATCACGATTGACCTGACCGGGACTACGGGTCCGGTGGAGGAGTTCGAAATCAACATTGACGGTGACATCACGACGACGCAGGACCGTACGGTCACAATCAGCTTCGATGCCAAAGGCACCTACAACCTAGATATCACTGTTTGGTGGTCAGACGGAACGTCTTTTGACCAGAGCCGCGATTTCTACACCACTACGGTCACCGTCACCAAGTCTGGTGGGGGCAGTGGTGGTGATGCTGGCGGTGATGGTGACGACAGCGACGGTAGCGACGGCGGGATTCCCGGCCCCGGCCTGCTGGCAGCACTGGCTGGACTCGGGCTGGCGGCACGGCGCAAGCGCTGAACATGTCGCAGCTCCTGCAACAGGACCGCTACATTATTCGCGAGAAGTTCTGGAAGTTCTTCGGCAACAATGTTAGAGATACGACTTCTCTTCCCGCAGCCGCCACGTTATCAGCAGCAGCCAGCCGCCCATGAATAGCTCGCTGCCCGCCAGCGCGATGAAGAGCGGACGGTTAGCGTCCGGCTCGTCCAGCGGCTCCTCCCAGCTGACGACGACCCACAGCTGCTGCCGCTCGACGCTGCCGTCGTCGTAGGTCGCTGTGCAGGTGACGTTGTAGGCTCCCGCCGCGTGGATGACGTGATTCACCTCGCGCGAGGAGTTCCAGCGGCTGCCCGGCCCCGTCACGTCGCGGCCGAAATCCCACTCGACGCTGGCACCGGTCGGTACCAGTGCGCTGAAGATGACTTCGTCGCCAGCTTCGATGAAGAGCAGTCGTGCCTCGCCGTTGGCGCTCGCATCGAGTTCGCCTGTGGCAGCCGGGAGCAGGAATAGCGCGAGCAGCAGCAGGGTGCTACAGCTGGACCTGCCCATACTCGCTGGAGAGCTTGCGCGCTTCCGTCTTGCGGCACTCGCCGCAGAAGAGCTCACCGTCGACCACTTTAAGGTGGTCGCGGCAGCCTCTGCAACGCGCGCCGACGACACCGTCGCGACCTGACTTGGTGTTGAGCTTCAGCGCCGGTTTTGTTTCGTCAACCCGCGCCTGAACAAGGTCGTTGACGCTGTAGACGTCGTTGGTGTTGGAAACGTAATCCTCTGACATGCGCGCGACGTGCAGCGAGCCCATGACCCAGGTGCCGACCTGACGTGAATTGCCCTTGACGCGTACGACTTCGATGGTCACCATTGAATCGCGAACCGACTGGACGCGCCCCAGCACCCGGTCGCCGGCACGGATTTCGAGCGGTACCGAGACCACCGGTTTCACCCGCAGTTCGGTGTGCTCCTCGTCGCGCACCAGTTCGCCGGTCAGCGCCGCGAACAGCTCGCCGTCGCGCTCGTAGACACCCGGTCCGGGCATGTATTCCATCGCACTCGCAAGTCGGTCTCCCGGCAGTATCAGGCTCATCGCGCGCCGACCGGGTGCAGGTGATAAAGGGTTCCCTCGACCGTTTTCCGCTCGCGCGTGTGGTGCGGCATGGTCCGCTCCAGCTTCAGGTCAACAGGCCACGCGCCCGTGACGGCACCGCCGAGCTGCTCGACGTAGCGGCGCAGGAAGCGGTCGCTGACCGCCGGCTGGAGCGACCAGACGCTGCCGGCGGTCGCCAGCGCCGCGCGCAGGAACGGTCGGTCGGCGCCGGGTCGCTGTGCACCCCAGGGTGGGTTCATCACTATAGTATCAACCTGCTGCGTCCAGTTCTCAACCGCGTCACAGCGCCACTCTACCTCCAGCTCCGCGCCAGTTGCAGCTTGCCGTGCTACTTCCAGTGCGCCGCTGTCGAGTTCCACCCCCACCACTTTGGCACCAAGGAACGCTGCGCCGAGCGCCAGCCGGCCGGTGCCGCACCCCAAATCGGCGACGCTCCCGGCGAGGTCGCCCGCCTGCCAAGCGTGTTCAAGCAGTTGGAGCGCCGCGAAGGGCGGCGTCGGGTACTGTTCCAGCTCCGGTTTCGGTTCGGGAAAGTCGGGAATAGAGCGTAGCAGCTGGTCTAAGGCCTTACGCGGGAAACCAGTCACTAGACCATACGCCAGTGCCCCGCCTTGGGCTCGAAAATTCTCCCATCCTTCATCAGCTGCTCTAGAAATTTTTCAGCCCTGTCGCGAGAGACTCCTTTATCTCTTAAATGGTCTAGAATTTCGTTTGCGTCAATGCCTTCTGGCCCCCCAGTTTTGATAAAGTCTACGATTTGTGTAATCGGGTTCTCCTCCTTCCACCGCTGCTCCGCGGTGTGGCCGGTAAAGGCATAACCGACATCTCCCTGCATCGTAATAGTGAGGAACAAAGTCATCATCTCGATGGCGCGCTCTGCGTGTTCGGGCCCAACGGTTTCCGAGAGATGCATACGCGCGTCCGCTTCGGCCAACCGTATTAGTGATTCGAGTTGCCGTGGGGTAATCGGAAAAACCTGTTCCTCCTGCTCACCACGCTCCTGATAGGACTTACGCATTGAGGTATAGTGGTCCTGCAATTTCTGTTGCGCCTGTATTGTCATTACCGGCCGTAGTTTGCGCGCGTGGCCAACGTAGAGCCGCAGTAGGTCGTGCGGAATCGCCGGCTCTAGCTCGCGCATTTCCAACTCTGTCTCCTCGCCGCTCCCAAGCAACTCGCCGACGCGATGTGACTCGAGCATCCGCTCTGCCAGTTTTGCGTCACGTTTGGGGTTTGGCGTGTCGTAGATGATGAAAAAAATGTCGAAGCGACTCAGCAGCGTCACTGGCATGTTAACCTGCGCGGGTAGCGGGAGGGTCTTGTCAAAGCGACTCATTTTGGGGTTGGCTGCTGCGAGCAGTGAACACTTCGCGCGCAGCTGAGCATTGATACCTGCCTTGGCGATGGTCACTGTCTGCTGTTCCATCGCCTCGTGCATCGCCGAGCGGTCATCCTCATCCATCTTGTCAATCTCATCAATACACGCCAGCCCCCCGCTCGCCAGTACCAGCGTCCCCGCCTCAAGCGTCCAGCGCCCTTCGCCAAACTCGTCGCGCACTGCGGCGGCGGTTAGGCCAGCCGCTGACGATGACTTTCCAGTCGCCATCACGCCACGCGGGGCGAGCCGTGCCGCAGCACGCAGCAGTTGTGACTTGGCAACGCCGGGATCACCCATCATCAACACATGTATGTCGCCTCGGATGCGAGTTCCATCGGGGAGTTCCTTGTCTACACCGCCGAAGAGTTGCACCGCAATCGCCTCTTTCTGCCAATCCATGCTGAAAATCGAGGGTGCAATGGAGTTAGTGATGCGTTCACGCAGGTCGGGATTGCGTGAAAGCTCCAGGATTTGTTCCATTTCCTCCTCTGTAGGTTCCAGGGCCTCCGCCTCCGCTTCGCGCTCGTCAATCGAGTGCGCGTAGAGGTAGACGTCGAACTCGGTCCGCGCCCGTCGCCCGGTATACTGCGCGCGCGTCCGCATCACTCCCACGACCGCAATCCGGTCTCCGGGACGGGCCTGCGCAGCGAGAGAGCTTTCGACAAAGACAGTGAGCCTCTCCGGCTGTGCACCGGGAGGGAGGTCCTCGGGGAACTCCTGCAGCTCCAGCTTGTGTGAGTCGATGAACTGCGACTGCTCCTCGCGCAGCTGGAATTCGGTGCACTTGCATCCTTCGCCGATGCACTTGTTCGGCTCGCGTAGCGTGAAGAAATCCTGGATGACCCGCTGCCGATGCCGCTCCCAGTTGCACTCGAAAAGCCCCACCTCCATGCGCGGGCGGACCGGCAGCGACTTGCGCACCAGCCCTCGCACCTTGACCATGCGGTAGAGGTGCTCCTTGCGCAGGTCCCGGATTTCCTCCTGGTAGAGCTGGTCCGGGATTTCGAGCGGCGCGACGTCGAGCGTAATATCGGTGCGATGCTCCTCGCGCACGCGCTCCCGCGCCTCGTCGCTGATGAATTCCTTGACAACTTCGCGCGCTGCCTTCAGCGTGTTCTCGAGGTTCCAGAGCAGGTTATTCGAGAGCCGCGGGTGGAAGTCGGTAACATCTTCCCATGTGATGAAGACTGCCTTGTCGCCCTTGGGATAGACCTGCGCCACAGATTCAATCTGGTCACCGTAGGTCGGCACCCGGTCTAGGTCGACACCACTGCCGCCGCAGACCGGGCACTTGCGCCCCCCATCACTGCTGCCACTGCAGGCGGGGCAGCGCGGTATCGGGGCGCGCACGCCGTTGCTGTCAACCGGGCGGAAACGGGTGTCCTGGAAGAAGGAGCGCCAGAGCTCGACAAGCTCCTCAGGGGGTATGTCGTGAGGCAAGGGCCGACCCGATATTAGCGGGTGTTAAAACGTTATCCGGTTCACCCGCCAAAAATGCGACTGATGTATCCTTTCGGCTTGGCAGCCTCGATGTCGGACAGCACCCCGATACGTCCATCCTTGGCGACGGTGAAGTTGGGATTAATCTCCAGCGCCTTGTCGAACGCTTCCAGAGCGCCCGACAGGTCACCCTGTGCCTTGAGCACGGTACCCTTGTTGACCCAGGTGTCGACAACATAGGAGTTGAGCTCCAGTGCATTGTCGAATGCCGCCAGCGCTTCTTCGTGCTGGTCGAGCCGGTAGAGCAGCACGCCATAATTGCGGTGGAGCGTGTCGTCCTTGGGGTGCATCTGCACTGCATGTTCAGCCACCTTGAGCGCCTCCTCCAGCCGGTCCTGCTCCATCAGCACGATTATCAGGTCGCTGTGCACCTCCTTGAAGTCAGGCTGTGCGTCAATAGCGCGCTCGTAGCACTTGCCAGCGTCCTTGTACTTCTTCAGCAGTTGCAGCGTCTGCCCCTTGTTGTACCACGCCTCGGCGTCCTTGGAGTCGATGCGTAGCAGCGCGTTCCAGCATTTGTCGGCCTGCCCGTATTTCTTCAGCTTGGTCAGCAGTACTCCCAGCGCCTTCCAGTTCTCCGTGTCTTTCGGCGCGCGCTGTGAAGCCATCTGGTAAGCCTTGATGGCCTCTTCATAATCGCCGAAGACCTCGAGCACGTCGCCCTTGCCCTTGAGCGCCTCGGCTTTGTCGGGGTTAGCGAGCAGGACACCCTCGAAGGTAGTACGAGCGCTGTCGATATCGCCCTGCATGAACTGCACCTTGCCCAGCTCGACCTTCATCGACATGTTGCGAGGGTTGCTGCGCAGCCCCCCCTCGAGCAGGTTGGAAGCTGCCTCGAGATCGCCGTTGTAGAGCAGTTTTGCGAGTTGTTTCCGCCAGTTTACCTGCGCCATCGATTTACACCGGGTTGAAAGTGAAGATACGCGTATCTTCGCCAACTGAGTCCTCTTCCACGCTATAAGGATGTTGCATGATGCCCTTTAGCACGCCCGCAATACAGCCGGAGGTAAAGTTGCAGGGCTCCGAAATCCCGATGACGTTCACCTCGAGCAGGCTATCCACCTTGCAAACCACCCTTTCGGGAGTCGCCTCGAGGACGAACAGCAGGCCGAGGCCCGCCTCAGCCCACGCCTGATTGAGCAGCGCGTCAATCCGCCCCGTGTCGCCCGAGTAGTTCGCGGCGAGGCTCTCGCCGACCGTCTCACCGCAGCGGAAAAACGCCTTCTGGCCTGCATCCTCGCCGAGCCCCTCAATCAGCTCTTTCCAGAGCGTCTTGAGGAAGCTGCTCGGCAGCACCAGGATGTCGGCAGTCTGGGCGCCTATGTCCGAGTCGTAGAAGTCTTCCATCGGGCAACGCCCGTCTATCCTATCCCCTCGACCATCTGCGAAGCGATGTTCTGGAAAGCGTCATTGACGTTCCGGCCATCCTTGGCAGATGTGAGGAGGAAGGGTGCATTCAGTTTGTTGGAAACTTCCTGCATTTCCTTGTCACCGAAGAGCGCCTGATCCATCAGGTCACACTTGTTGGCGAGCAGCACGACCGGGATTTCGCCGGTTACCTGCATCAGGGTCTTAATCCAGTCAATCGTTGCGAGCAGTGTTTCGCGGCGGGTAATGTCGCAGACAATCATCGCTCCTTCAGCGCCACGGTAGTACGCCTGCTTGACGTTGCCGAGCGTCTTCTGGCCGGCAATATCCCAGATCATCAGCGTCACATCCATGTCAGGCTTCGCGCCGCCGGAGCGGAGCGGAACTTCCTTCTTGACAATCTTCGCGCCAATCGTGGTCAGGTACTTGTCGTCGAAGGCGTCAATCACGAACCGCCGGATGAGGCTGGTCTTGCCTACGGCAGGGTCGCCGAGCACTACTATTTTTTTAGAGATTTTCTTGGCTGCCATCATGGTTCAGGATCCTCTTTCAGCGCTAGCCCCGAGTTGTATTTAAGGATTCAGAGCGGTTGGCAGCGCGGGCAGGAGTGCGTCCCGCGCTGCGCGATGACACTGCGCTCGACCGCCGTTCCGCAGCGGTAGCACGGCTCCCCCGTGCGGCGGAAGACCTCCAGGCGGTCGCGGAACAGTCCCGGCGCGCCGTCCGGGCCGGCGAAGTCCTGCACGGTCGTGCCGCCCGCGGCAATCGCGGCGCGTAGGATGCGGCGGATGTGCCGATGCAGCAGCCGCACTTCGCCTACGGAGAGCGAGGCAGCGGTCCGCAGCGGGTGGATGCGCGCGGCGTGAAGCGACTCGTCGACGTAGATGTTCCCCAGCCCGGCGAGGAAGCGTTGGTCGAGCAGCAGCGGCTTCAGCCTCGCCTGGCGGGGGGCCAGCATCGCCTCGAAGTGGGCGGTGGTGAAGTTGCGCGAGAGCGGTTCGGGGCCGAGGTGGCCGACCACTTCGCTGGCGTGCGCGACGAGCCAGGCACGGCCGAACTTGCGCATGTCGACGAGACAGAACCAGTCGCCGCCGTCGAGCCCGAACGCGACCGTAGTCCGCGCCGGCGGTTCGCGCGCCACCACCAGCCGGCCGGTCATGCGCAGGTGGACGACGAGCCAGCCGTCGTCGAGCCGCAGCAGCAGGAACTTGCCACGCCGCTCGAGCCGCACGATGCGGCGACCGGCGACCGGCAGCGGGGTCTCCGCGGCCCGAGGCCAGCGCGCTTCGGCGGCGGTGAGGGTGCGCCCCGTCAGTAGCGGTGCGAGCGAGCGGCGGCAGGTCTCGACTTCGGGCAGCTCCGGCACGCAGCCGCAGGCGGGAGCGGTTTTAATCCGGCCCACCCTCACGTTGCGTGTTGAAAGTCTACAACAGCGCCAGCCGCACGCTCGAGGAGTTCGCGCCGCGCGAGCCCGGTAAGGTGCGAATGTACGTCTGCGGGCTGACGGTCTACAACGACATGCACCTCGGCCACGCGCGGAGCTACGTCGCGTTCGACGCCATACGACGCTGGCTCGAGCACTCCGGCTACGCAGTCGAGCATGTCCAGAATCACACGAACATCGATGACAAGATAATCGCGCGCGCTGCCGAGGAAGGCGTCACGCCGGCAGAGCTGGCCGACCGCTACATCGCGCGCACCACCACTGACTTGGCGGCGCTCGGTGTGCGACCGCCGCACCAGATGCCGCGCGCGACCGACTACGTCGAGCAGATGATCGCGCTGGTCGCCGACCTGCTGATGAAGGGGCACGCCTACGTCGCCGAGCCGGCCGAGGGGGCGCTGGCGCCCGACGTATACTTCGACGTCCCGTCGGCGAGCGAGCAGTTCGGGACGCTGACCGGCCAGTCGCTCGATGAGCTCGAGGCGGGTGCGCGGGTCGCGGTCGACCCTCGCAAGCGCAACTCGGCCGACTTCGCACTCTGGAAGGGCGCGCGCGAGGGTGAGCCGTCGTGGGAAAGCCCGTGGGGCGCGGGCCGTCCCGGCTGGCACATCGAGTGCTCGGCGATGTCGTTGGCGCTGCTGGGGCCGCAGTTCGACATCCACGGCGGCGGAAGCGACCTGAAGTTCCCGCACCACGAGTCGGAAATCCTGCAGACCGAGTGCCACACCGGAAAACATCCGATGGTGCGCTACTGGCTGCACACGGGATTCCTGACCATCGACAAGGAAAAGATGTCGAAGTCGCTCGACAACTTCTTTCTCGTCCGCGACGTCCTGAAGCACTCCAGCGCCGAGGTTGTGCGCTTCTACCTGCTCAACGCCCACTACCGCTCGCCAATCGATTTCAGCGATGCGGCGCTTGATGAAGCAGCATCTGCTCATGACCGGCTGGCGGCAACACTCCACCGCTACCGCGCCGCGTCTGGCGGTGACAGGCAGCCTGAGGCGCTGCATGACGCTGTCACGACCGCCCGGGCCGACTTTACGACGGCGATGGACGACGACTTCAACACTCGCGAGGCGCTCGCGGCGCTCTACGGGTTGGCGCGCGAGGCGAACCGGCACGAACCCGGGACTCTCAAGTCCAAGCTGCGCGACGCGGTCGTCTCAACATTTGAGGAGCTTGGCGGTGGCGTGCTGGGTCTGTTCGCACCCCGCGACACGGTGGGATTGAGCGATGCCGAAATCGAGGCGCTGCTGGCGCAGCGCGAGGCGGCCCGCGCAGCGAAAGAGTGGGCGGAGGCGGACCGGATACGCGATGAACTCGCGGAGCAGGGGGTCGAGGTGCAGGACACGCCGGACGGCGTCCGCTGGCGGCGGGTGTAATGAAGAATTACGGAAATAGGGTGTGTCCGAATTGCGGTCATCTTCTAAAGAAATCATATGAAGAATATGAGGAACATGGAGACCTTTATCCAACTACTAGTATCAATCCCACAGTAGAATGTCCCACATGTGGTTGGCAGCCTTCTCCCTAATGTTCACCATCCGTGGCTGCAACTACTGATTTGCATTGTCTATTAGCTTTTTGTGAAAGTTTCCTCGGACATTGGCAGGGGCCCGTAGCACGGCCTTCTGGTCTGCCGAAAGCGGTCTGAACTACTTCTTCTTCGCAGGCTTTTTCTTCTTCGGCGCCGCCTTCTTCTTGCTTGCGGCCTTCTTCTTTTTCGCCGGTGCTTTCTTCTTCTTTGCTTCCTTCTTTTCCGGCTTGGTGCCTTCGTAGCTCTCGATGAAGATTATCTCTTCTAGGTCGGTGTGCTTGCGCAGCGCCGCGACGACGCGATACTTGGCCTGGAACCAGGCCGGGTCGAACTTGCAGCGGTCGGGGAGCGTGATTTCGGCGCGTTTGCCGGTGAGCGCGATTTCCGGCGTGTCGCCTGACGGGTATTCCATGTCGAACAGCGCCGCTACTTTGGCGTCCGCCTTCGAGACCTTTGACTTGATGGTGAACTTGAAGACCAGCTCCTTCCCCGCCAGGTGCTGGTTGAAATCGACCCGCACGCGCGCGCCGTAAATCGCGACGAGATGCGCATGCCGCCCCTCGATTTCCAGTTCCTCGCCGGAGTAGCCCTTGGCGTCGGGGCAGGTGCGGTTGAACCGCGTCCGCGACATGGTCTCGATGAGCTTCGGGTCACGCTGGCCGTAAGCATCCTCGGGCGGTAGCTTCGCCTCGTTCGCTTCGCCCACCTTCGCCTTCTTCAGTGCTGCCTCGAGCCCGGGCACGAGCCGCCCCTCGCCGATGATGACCGTGATTGGCCCGTAAGGTCGTCCCTCTTCGTGGGCGTCGGCGTCCTTCGCCGCCTTCTCGAGCGTCGTGTCGAACAGTTCGCCGTCGGTGTGCCCCTCGTAGTCGAGGGTGATGATATCGCCATCCCGCATGGCGGCGCGTAAATGCGGCCGTATTAAGCGGTTGCGTCAGCACGCCCGCTTGCGAGAATCGGTTTCGCGAGCACATCAGGGTTAAACACGCTGTTCGCTGCGCCCCTCATGAAACCACGCCCGCCGCGCTCGATGGTCCTGCCGCGGATGGTAGTCACTGGCCCCGGCGTTATCGAACAGCTGCCGGCGGTCATCGCCGAGCTGGACCTGCCCGAGCGAGGGCTGCTGGTCTGCGACGCGGTCACTCGATCTGTGGCGGGCGATCGCGTGCTCGGCTACCTTGATGAGACGGGCCACCCGGTCGCGGTCATCGAAATCGACGGCGCCAGCATGAAGGAGCTGGCGCGCGTCGAGGCGGCCGCCGAAGGCTGCGGCTTCCTTGCTGGTGTGGGTGGTGGCCGCCCGATCGACCTCGCCAAGCAGGCGGGCTACCACCTCGACCTGCCGTTCATATCGGTCCCGACCGCAGCATCGCACGATGGTTTTGCATCAGCACGAGCGTCGATTCGTGCCGCCGGCCAGAAGACTTCGATGGAAGCGCGCCCGCCGATTGCAGTGGTCGCCGACACTAGCATAATTGCCT
>Ga0187827_10002255_pt1 | contig 26630 bp, 19 predicted proteins | sample ETNtaG_39_FD_167969 | JGI IMG/M metagenome (GOLD analysis project Ga0187827, IMG submission 167969) | Marine microbial and viral communities from oxygen minimum zone, Eastern Pacific Ocean - ETNP2014_SV_150_PacBio MetaG (Illumina Assembly) | ecosystem: Environmental > Aquatic > Marine > Hypoxic... | reverse complement strand
AGTGAGTATATGCGCTACTATAACCATGAACGGTCACATTCATCCATAGGGTATATATCACCCAATGAATTTGAGTGTAGAATGAGTTGTTAACAATAGGGTGTGTGCAAAACCGGGTTAAGTTCCTCCCGCGATCGTTCTAAGTTTGAATCAAGGGATTAAAGAAATCGACGTTTTCAGCACTCAGAGGAAAGCGTTGCGCGACACTGCTTTGATCGACGCCCCCCAACTGCCGCATTGCCTGCTGCAAGTGCTTGGGTTCCAGAGTCACTCCGGTGCTGGAGTTATCCACCTGCAGCGTAGCCGGATTGATCTTTAAGGCATGATGGGTGCCATCAGTCGCCCCCACTACCCGGTTACCCCAATCGGCGCCCTGTTGGATAAAGATTGCGCTGCCGATTGACCAGTGGTCCTTGCCACCGCCACGGTTGTAATGGGGCGTCCTGCCAAAATCCGATCCCACGGTCAGTATAATGCGGTCGGCAAATCCAGCCTGCTCGGCAGTGTCGAAAATAAACGCCACCAGATCAGTAAGTTTTTCCATGAAGCCGAAATGATCCGCATCGTGATCCTGATGGGTATCGAATCCACTAAAGCCTAATTGGCAGGAAACACATAAGCCGGACTGGTAGGCAAGCAAGGCCAACTGCGCTGCGCGAAAATCATTGTCGTCTTCAAATTCGGTTGGTAACAGTGTTGCGAATGCGTCAAGGTCATCCCGAGTCGAATTGGCTAGCACCAGATTATTCAATCCATTGCGCTGTCGTGGTAGCAACTGATCACTGGACTGCAATCGTGAAAGCCGTTCGTCTTGATACCGGGTTATCAAATCCAGTTCGTTCTGTTCAAACAAGCCGTAGACGGTATTTCCAGTAATTACCGTGGAATCGTTCACCAGATTTCGAATTACAGTTGGATTCTGCAGGCGAGAGAAGCGCGCTATACCAGCAGTCTCACTGTAGCCGGAATCGTGTACCAGGGAGAGGGGTAATTCGGGAGCAATGGCACTGGAGGCGATGGCGCCAAAACTCGGATAACCGAAACCGATGCGCCCACTCCAGGTGTGACGCCGACCATCATCATGGGAGTTGGTCTGCGTGTCGATTCCATTTATTACCAGCATGTCCTGATAAAAGCGCTCAAAGAAAGCACGGTTATTGGCAACCGGTGCATAGGCGATATTGCCGATTTGTTCGATGCTGGCTGAATCTGCCCAGGTATTGATGGTGCGCTCACCCAGGACGTTAGGCTTGGGATCGCAGAAACTGGTTACATCCCAACCTCCTATAGCCGCCAGCTGGATGAAAAACGGGCCCGTATAAGGCTCTAGCGCAGACGCCATCTGGAATGGACTCGGGGATATAGCACCCAGTCCGGCCATACCCAATAATTTAGTGAATTCACGTCTCTTCATTTTTTATCGTTTCGTTCTCTATTCGTGAATGAACTTGTAATCCCGTAACAAATAATTGATCACCGCAGCCCAACTACGCAAAGTCTGATTGGCATCGATGCGTACCGAACTTGATACGTTGCTGAGAATGCAGAATTCCTCGTTGGAACTGACATCAGAATCTTTATTCGCAGCAAGACGTGCATTCCAGACATCCACAAACAAGGCATAGCTTGCCTCGATCTCAACATCATCAAGAGCCAGGTCTTCGCCCAGCAGTCGGCTATGCAAAGTCTGAATATTGCTGCGTATGCCAGCAGGATCGGTTGTGGGCAAACTACTGAGCTCCACACTGGTAAACAGCTTGCGCTGATTTTGAGTGAGGGAAAAATCCTGAGATACAATAGAACAGGATACTTCATTGGCCATTGCCGTCACCACGCTGCTCATCAGTGTAGTCAGCTCCGTGGCGCGTTCTGTGATGCCAAACGAGTCGATACCACCGTAGACCAGAGTGTAGACCTGTTCCAGTGCACTGGTACTGCCGTAGCTCCAGTTGTATCCAGTTGCGTCCATTAATTTGTGATTCAGCTGCTCAGGAGTAAGTAATTTCCCAATTCCTACTTCTTCCAACTCTACTTCCTGCTCCAGGCTAAAACTCTCTACCGAGGCAGCCCGGAAATAATCACTCATGGCAAGATCGACCAGCAAGTCTTTCAGGTTGTGCTCACCGTTACCAGCACTACCAGCGACAAAATCTGCAGCTACTGCGCGCATCAGTTCTTGCTCGGTGCTAAAGGCAGCCAGACGCGATTGATAGTCTGTATCCTCTGTATCCTCTGGATTCTCCGGCTCGGCATAGGGCTTTCTACCCATGATTGCGGGGTACCAGAAATTCACGGTACCGGTACCGAAGCGGCTGTCTTTCACAAACTCCTGGGCTAACCATTGCAGGGAATTGTTCGCACCGGGTGCCAGCAGCTCTCCGAAACCGGGCGCCAGCATATCTGCATACCAGGTATCTCCGGTCTGGAAACCGAAGAACCCATTGCGATAAGAACCGGGCAATGAGCTCTCACCACCCTGCTGATCGCGATAAAATCCATCATCACCGTAATTCTGAAAAGCACCCGCAACCGGACCCATGATTTCGTGGCATACAACACAGTTGGGATTATTCAGTGTCGGGTTGTTTTCATCAGCCAGCGCTACTGGATCAGTTGTACGATCGGACAATCCCTCGATATCTACTCCGAGGAAAAAATAGTAGACCCAACGTGCCCGGGCCCGATTGCGATTAGTCGATGTTGACGGAAAGCGAGAAAGAAATGCCGGTGAGTTAAGGATGCCTGCATGGGGATAATTCGTGGCAATATCGTAGCTTACATTTGGATTATTGCGGCCACAAACCGTGCAGCGGTAATACTCCATAATTCTGCCCTCGCGCCACTCATTGGTATCCGTTGGATTGGCGAAGGCGGCAGTGCTACCATAAATTTCCGCCGAATAGGGATTCACCATGATGTAGTCGGCGGTAAGAATTTCGGTATAAGGTCTTTCGTTTGTTACCACATGAGCAATCAGCTGTAGCGGCTCCTCGGCCAAAGCCTGGCTGGTCAATAAGCGCTCCAGACGATTGCCTGTCGATTGATAATACTGCATCGAATTGGGATAGCGAAACCGATCGACGATGTTAAACAAACCTCCTGCAAAGGCCTCGGTAAGTAAACGATCGTTGGCACTCTCCAGCAGAAATTGTCGAAAACCTTCCCCGTCCATCAAGTCGCGAATCGCTACCCGCAATTCTTCTTCACTGGAATTTGTTACTGCGTTCAATTCGCTTGTCGTGGGCAATCGGCCAGCAAATAATAATGCTGCCCTACGCAGAGTTTGTTCACTGCCCATGCTTGTCACGGCACTAAAAATACTTTGGCTGCCCTCACCACCAGTGCTGGCAATGTCAGTCAGTGCGATGGATATAAACTCAGACCATAATTGAAATCCCGCGCTTAACGCGGTTAGCTGAACTCCACCACCATGGGACTGCAAACCCTAGGGTTTGGCAAGAATGAGTTCGCTGCCATTTGGTATATTCTCAATGTAATCAAGTAGTGTAATAAAATTGGTAGTTTGGTAACCGGGTACTGTACTGTTCTCATAGATGAGATTGCTGGTGGACGCAACACCAGTGCCGCTATGACAAATGCTACATTGCGGCTGAATGATTGAACTGGAAATATTGTCTACATAAAAAGTGAAATTAGCCGAGTCTGTTGGATCTGACTGTATGAATAGTTTAATTGGGGCGCCGCTGTAGTACAACTCACCCGGTGCAGCGACCGAGTCATAGGCCAGGTAAATATTCATGTCGACTCCGACGAGGTCCAGCATAGCAAACGTAGTATCTCCAACTAATGTTAGTGCTTCGCTGGCCTGCAGTGCTTTGTCTGACACTGCCGGTTGCAACGTCTCCAGGCTGCCATCCCATAGTTCGAAATTCTCAGCATCAACTCGCATAAAGAATTCTTCAGGGGTTGAGATGATGAAGTAGAGATCCCCGACCGTATCCACATGATCTGTTTCGACCTGAATCTCAGTCAGTACATCAAGGGATTGATCGAAAGTAAAACTGCTGGCGTAGGTGACACCCTTATCTGTTGTTGCACCACCGAAGAATTTTGCTGAAGTCGGATTACCGGTTATGCTGGAAGGCAGCTGAAGCTCGGGTAATTGCGCCAGCAATGTGGTCGTAGCAAATAACAATACAGGCCCGACAATCAACGCCGATAGCCTGATATTCGTTCTTTTGTTACGTGGAATTGCTCTATTCATACAGATAAAGTAGGTGGGCGTTGTCTTAGGTACCCTGACCACAGGTTACCTATGCTCGCAGTAGACTATAACGTACCAACTCGAATTTGGCCTACAACGCTGATTATTATGCCAATCTGAGTCCCTGTCGCTCGGCATTGCCGGATAAGCGATAACCACATTATTGCTGGCTTATCGTCTTTTTGGCAGAGTATAAGCTATCAATGTGGAAATCTGTTACCTCCGTTGCAAAAATCCAGCCCTGATTTTTCCCCAATTTGCCTGCTCTAAAAAAGGTGCCGGAGGGATTAAAATTTGAGCAGTGGTTGTACAAAAAATAATCCCTCCGGCACCTACTTCCTAAGCTAGCAGGATTATCTCAGCTTTAGAAAGGGCGCTGGTTTATTGAGGTGGGATTTCCGATTGAAAAATAAATTTGTCCCATTTTGCTTTTTGACAGACAATTCGAATACCTACACCTATACCACCCGGAGAAACTGATGGCTGAGATCAACAAAATTCTGATAGTACTGGATGTGTATAACGATTTTCGCGACGACCCAAACCATCAACCACCGGAAGTCAAGAAGGCGCTGCTGCTAATTTCTGAAAAAGAAAGCGCCAAGCTTGTGTTGCTGGGCTGCGGTTTTGAAGAATATCTGCATGACAACTATTCCAGTTTCGGTGAGAATGCCCTCGAGCGACGCAAAAAGTTTTGCCAGGAAATGGAGCGTCGGCTGCAAGTGTTCGCAGACAGCCTGGCAGACCAGGGGTACAACGTGCAATGCTGCGTGCACTGGACCTACCCGCGTTTTGAGCAAATCACCAAAGAAGCTGTAGCGCGGAACGTCGATCTGGTAATTCAGCATATAAACCCACAGCAAGCGGCTGAACGACATAATTTGTCACACGATACCTGGGACCTGGTGAGAACCTGTGATAAGCCGATGTTATTGATCAAAGACAAGGATGCCGACTGGGGTGATGAGTATATTGTACTGGCTGCGGTAGATCCTTCTCATAGCCATCACAAACCCATGGGTCTCGATTTTCTGATATTGGACAGTGCCTCACAGATTACGAAGCTATTGAATGGCAATTTGCACGTGGTTCATGCCTACTCCGAAACTGGTAGCGTCTTCACCAAGTCTGGGTCGGTTCTGGAATCCCACAGCCAGGCAGTGGATGAACTGCTGACCGATTATTCGATTGCAGCCGATAACATTCACCTAATTAGTGAGAGCCCAACCAATGCCATCTTGCAGTGCGAGGATGCGATAGATGCAGACATCACGGTAATCGGTGTCCTCTCCCGTTCCCGTCTGTCAAAAGCAATCATCGGCAACACGGCGGACCGAGTGCTGGATTACATCACATCCGATATGCTGATCATTAAACCGTGATCATTAGTGAAAATGGTGCCGGAGGGATTAAAATTTGAGCAGTGGTTGTACAAAAAATAATCCCTCCGACACCTGTATTTCGAAGAGTTAAAACACGCCTGTACTGAACTCTCTGTCCCGAACTGACTTCTCTTAGTTTGTGGCTTCTTCTGCGAGTGCTTCCTGTACCCTTGCCCCACGCAGAATATTCTCCATGCCATAGTTGCCTTCATGACAGGCATATTCATAGAGCAGCCCAGCCACCTTTGTCATGGACACAATAGCGGTAACTTTGTCGGAAAAGGTCGCAGGATCGTCGATGCTGAATTCGTAATCGACAGTGTACGGACCGACCCGGGTTAAACGTTCCGTGAGCACTTTGTCCAGAGAAGTACCAGAGCCGCCAAAGCTCCTAGTTAGTCCGTTAAAATTATTAGTTACGACAACCAGTGTATCGCCATCCCAATGACCGCGAGAGTCTCCCGACCATAACCGTAGATTTTCGTCGAGCATGGGTCGGGCATCGTTCGAGTCGAATACAGGCACGATGCGCGCATCGTGGATCATTTCGGTCATTAGCACCACATGATCTTGATTCTGAAATATCTGTACATTGTTGTTGTACAGGCTCGGAACAAAAGGAGGGCCGGCATTGAAACCCACCAGGCACCGCTCTGACAGACCTCGATCTTCCGGACCATTGATGGCTGTTGATCCGGAGCGCCTGAGCCGTGTTACTGCGCCTTCTACCAGATCCGGTAGTCGACCATCAGTTGGATAAATAATGTGGGAAGTGCGCAGGGTGTCGCCTATACCGGCATTTTCTATCCAGAAATCATTATAGGACTCATCGACACCCGGGATTGGCAGAGCCGAGTCTGAATTAGCATCGGCTTCCGCCCGCCGTGCAAGAACCTCCTCTATCTCCTGATCGGTGAGAAACTGCCGATCGCCATATCGCGTGGGGCGCTGCATAGGCACATTAGAGGAGAAATTCCAGACTCCCTGCAGATCCGGCTTGCCCCATTCGGTACGGGGCGCCTGGTAAGCATCGGCAGCAGCGACCAGCGCGGTGAGCAGACAGGAAAATACAAAGAGAATCAAAGAGCTAATTGTTTTCATGAGAGAGTACTCCGAATGATTCGGGTTGAATTAGGGACCCTCTGAACAAGTATATGACCGCTCTGGCCTACAGCCAATTCTGCTATCAAGGCGCACTGGCGCAGGAATGTGTCGACCTTTCAAGTCAGTGCAACGCCGAGAGCAGGATTGGCTGTAGGCCCCTTCGGGCGGGGCCTGCCGTGCCCTGCCGCGTCGTTGTCGTACTTGCCAAGGGTGCGGCCATTCCCTGCGCACGACGCCTAGCGGCAGAGCACGACAGACTCCCGCAGAGTGGCCATATACTTGTTCAGAGGGTCCCTCATAGACAATAGCCTACTCGCTTGTGTAGGAAAATAGAAGTTCCGCAAACACTGGCAAATGATCGGATGCGTAATTGCCGTTGTGCTGGTCTGTTAGCGTGCCCTGTCTCAATACGCTTGTCGATGAGTCAACGAAGATGTAATCGATTCTATCTTGATTTGCCGTTGACCCAACGGTAAATCCAGCAAATGTTCCTTCCGGCCCGTGAGCCGGAATTTGCGATACTAAGCGGGAATCTTTCAAGTAGCTAAGCATGGTGGCATAGGCAGGCGAGCTGGGGGGAACATTGAAATCACCGGTGACGACTATCGGATTTTCAGCTGTCAGGCCTTGTAAATGATCGATTATTAGTTTGGCGCTCTCACTCCTGGCCTGCTCGCCACGATGATCAAAATGTGTGTTGAGCAATAGGAAAGTCTGGCTGGTATTCCGGTCGCTGAACTGAGCCCAGTTGGCAATGCGCGTTATGGCAGCATCCCAACTCTTGCTTCCGATCACATCGGGTGTTTCGGATAACCAGAAGGTGCCATTATCAGTAAGCTGGAAACGGTCTGTTCGGTAAAAGATGGGCGAGAACTCTCCTGCATCTTTTCCATCGTCGCGCCCTACTCCTATCCAGCTGTAGCCGGGCAATAAAGATTCCAGATCGTCGATCTGATTCTTAAGCACCTCCTGCATGCCGATCAAATCAGCTTGATGAAATCGTATCAGGCTCGCTACCCTTTCCTTGCGATTGGGCCATGCATGTTCTCCATCGTTGGGATTGTTGTAACGAATATTGAAAGTCATTACCCGCAGCGATGAGCTGACCGAGTCTTGCCCGAAAAGCAGGCTGGGAAACATAAATAGAATAAGCAGTGCGTTTAAAACCAGCAGCTTCTTTGGACTTGGCGATTGGGGCATGGAGTTGTGCTCGAAAAAACAACAAGGGAGAGTGGAATCAGCACAATTCTACCGCACTTTACCCTGTTGCTGTCATTTTTGCCTGAAAATGGTGCCGGAGGGATTAAAATTTGAGCAGTGGTTGTACAAAAAATAATCCCTCCGGCACCTATTTGGCATGTTTTCGCCTGTTCATATTCTATTGGCTTGACTGGACTTTCTCGCTACTTTAATAAAGACTCTCATGGCTAGCCAATATCAATAAAAAAGGGGGCATCATGGCCACTCGTATCGGGTTTTCCATTCTCTTGACAACGCTTATCGGTAATCTGCACGCACAGCAACTGGAGTCAGGCTTCATCGATCCCTATCCGGTATTGCAAGCGGCCGCCGAGGCCATTGGTACCAATCAACTTAGCTGTATCAGTATTTCTGGCAGTGCCTACACAGGCAAGATAGGCCAGCAGCGTCTCAATGGCTATGAAGTGGACTGGCCCCGGGGTGAGCCCCTGACCAATTACACCCGCACCATAAACTGGGATACCGGCACCATGGTCGAGAGCTTCGACCGTGAACCGGGCAATAATCCGGCCTCATGGAAGTATGGCCTCGGCTGGAAGGGCGGCACACCCGTGCAATCCGAGCGTCACCAGATATTCACCGTCAGTGGCAACACGGCCTGGCACCAGGATGGAAACAATGCTGCCCCTGTGATCGCACCACCGGATGATGCCGAGCGCTGGCAACTGGATATGTGGTTGAACCCACATGGATTCCTGAAGGCAGCGATGAAGCCAGGCGCCAACCCGGTGGCAAGCTGGCGTTGGGAATTGGGGGAAATGGGCAGAGATGGTGCAACCACGACTCCGGAAAAAGTCACCATCGTATCGATTACCGTGCTGGAAAAATTTCGTGTCGATGCCACCATCAATTCGCAGAATATGCTGCAACGAATTCATACCTGGGTGCCCGACCCGGTACTGGGCGATACCAATTACGAGCACGAATTTACCAACAATACCTATATCGACATTGGCGATGGTGCTCGCTTTCCCACGGTCTGGCATTCTCACACTGGCTGGGATGATAACTATCAGTCACAGAGCATCAATGCCGGCCACAACCAGTTCGGTGGACAACAGCCTGACATTCAAGCCAACGTTTGCCCCGACGTCGTCAGTATGCCCCAATTGATTGATCCAGAAATACCTGCGCCTGTAGTTATCGAGCAACTGGCTGAGGGCGTTTGGTCATTCGGCGGGACTTCACATAACAGTGTCGTTGTTGAATTTGCCGATTATATAACCGTGGTCGAAGCACCGTTGGATGAGAAACGTAACCTCGCGGTAATTGACGAGATAGTGAAATTGATTCCCGATAAGCCCATTCGTTTTCTGGTTAATACCCATCAGCACCACGATCATATCGGTGGCCTGCGCACCTACATGCACATCGGTGCAACTATCATTACCCACTGGAAAAACTACGACTTTTATACGCGCGATGTTCTGAATTATGCACCGAGAACGCTGGATCCGGATATGCTGGCCCTGTGGCCACCCACCGAACTGGCCGAAGGCTATCAATACGAAACAGTAAGGGAAAACTACGTACTCTCCGATGGTGAGCGGACAATGGAAGTATCCTACGTACATCCACTGCCTCATGTTGAAGGAATGCTGGTAGCCTATTTGCCCAATGAAAAAATAGTAATAGAAGCGGATCTGGTTGATGGTGCCGCAGAGGGCGCGTTATTTTCAGCCACGGCTACGCCTTCGGTCAGAAGTTTTTACACCCATGTGCAAAGACTCGGTCTTGAGGTGGAAACCATCGCACCCATTCATGGGCAGCCGATACGCTGGGATGATTTTTTGGACAGTATAGGGGAAAATTAATTTCTCCGAATCTGAATGACAAACTAACAACGAAATAAGCGACAACCAAGCAATGCCAGATACAAATCATTACCAGGCCGGCCGACATTTTCTGCAGATACCCGGTCCGTCGAATGTTCCAGATAGAATTCTACGCGCTATGGCACAGCCCACTATCGATCATCGGGGCCCGCAGTTTGCCGAGTTAACTTTAGGTATCCTGGAAAAACTCGCGCGAGTATTTAATACCTCCTGCCCCATATTTATTTTTCCAGCCTCCGGAACCGGCGGCTGGGAATCTGCTTTACTCAACACGCTCTCTCCTGGAGACAAAGTGCTGGCTTTCGAAACCGGACACTTCTCTACGCTATGGAAGAATGTAGCAGAAAAGCTCAAACTTGAAGTCCTCTGGGTAGAAGGCGACTGGCGTCGCGGTATCGATGCAGCGGTTGTGACAGATAGTTTATCCGCGGACAAGGAACACCAGATCAAAGCGGTGATGGCAGTGCACACCGAAACTTCAAGTGGTGCCACCAGCAAAATAGCTGCCATCCGGGAAGCTATCAATACAGCAAATCATCCGGCACTGTTCCTGGTCGATGCAGTTTCATCTCTGGCATGTTCTGATTTTCAGCATGATGACTGGGGCGTGGATGTAACAATCAGCGCTTCACAGAAAGGCTTAATGCTACCACCTGGCTTATGCTTTAACGCGGTCAGTGCGAAAGCATTGGAATGTGTAAAGACCTCGAAATTCAGCCAATCCTACTGGAGCTGGACCGCCATGCTGGAACTCAACCAGCGAGGTTTCTTTCCGTACACCCCAAGCACTAACTTACTCTATGGTCTGGATGAAGCACTAAACATGCTGCACGACGAAGGCATGGAGCAGGTTATCCAGCGCCATGCGCGCCTGGCTCACGCCACACGATTAGCAGTTGAAAGCTGGGGGCTGGAAAACCTTTGCGTCAATGCCGATGAGTATTCCAACTCCACAACTGCCGTACTCCTGCCAGAAGGTCATGATGCTGATACGCTCCGCAACATTATTCTGGACCGCTTCAATATGTCGTTGGGAATGGGATTGGGCAAGGTAAAGGGCAAGGTGTTTCGCATCGGCCACATTGGTGACTTTAACGAATTAATGTTGGCAGGGACGTTAAGCGGTGTGGAAATGGGTCTTAACCTGGCCGGCGTACCCCATAACAAATGTGGCGTAAGTGCTGCTCTGGAATATCTGGGGAAGCCGTAAACGAGTCTTCCCCGGAAACAATAAATAATACTAATACATGGAGAACACATGGACCCTTCGACAGCCGTAAGTATGAGTCCAACCGTATCCTTAATCGGATTCGCGATTGTTATTTTTCTCTTGCTTTTTCTCATTGCAAAATGGCGCTGGCACGTATTTTTCGCACTGTTAATTCCGATTCTGCTCTTCGGCATAATGCCCGGCGTGCAACAGACCAATTTTATCGATGCCTTCGAAACCGGATTTGGTAACACGTTGGGTTCCATCGGTGTTGTTATTGTACTCGGCTCGATCATCGCCGAAGCTCTAAAACACACGGGCGGGATTCAGGTCATCACTCGATCCATGGTAAATCTGATTGGTGAAAACCGCATGCCACTGGCATTAACACTGACCGGTTTTATAATTGGCGTGGCCATCTTCTCTGATGTCGCCTTTGTGATTCTTAATCCGCTGGTACATTCAGCCGCCAAGAGCATGGGCGTGGGTATAGCCGTGATGTCGACCGGTCTGGTTGGTGCACTGCAACTAACCCATGCCATCGTACCACCCACACCCGGCCCATTGGCCGCTGCTGCCTTATTAGGTGCAGATATTGGCAAGACAATAATCTTCGGCAGTATCGCCTGCCTGTTCGGCTCACTGAGTTGCTGGTTGTGGGGGATCTATATTGCAGGTCCCAGGATCAAGACTGAAGCATCAGACGAATTTGATGGCAGTGGTTTCGATGGCGACCCGGAGCAACTACCAAGCACGCTCAGTTCCTATACTCCCATCGTAATCCCTATCGTTCTTATTGGAACGCAGAGTGTAGTGAGTCTGATTTTTGATGATGGCCATATCTTGAGAACTATTTTTTCCTATCTTGGCTGGCCTGTTATCGCACTTTCAATCGGTGTCTGGTTAGCCTATCGAAATATCAAGAGCGCGGATGCTAAGGAAAAAGCCAAGGATGAATGGGTCGAAGCTGCCCTAAGAACCTCTGCCATGATTCTGGTTGTTACCGGTCTTGGGGGTTCGCTCAGTGCTATCTTGCGCGGCACACCTGCGGTCGATTTCATCGCCACCATGTTTACCGATTACGGACTACCTACGATTTTGCTTCCCTTTGTAATTGGTATTATTGGTAACCTCATCACCGGATCGACTACTGTTGGGGTGATTACTGCTGCTTCGCTTACTGCACCCATGCTGGGAAGTCTTGGGCTTTCTCCGGAAGCCGCCATGTTGGCCGGGGCCAGTGGCTCAGTAATCATAAAATATGTAAACAGCAGTTATTTCTGGGTATGTACTTCGCTTACCAAGCTTAGTGTGGCTGATGCTGTTTTTAGTTATGGTGGGGCGACTTTGGTTGGCGGTGTAGTTTCGTTTGCTGTTGTATGTGTTATGTGGGGGATTGGTTGGGTTTAGGGTTTTTTTCTCGGTTACAAAAACAGTTTGGAGTGGGTCGGGCACTGTACAGACTCTACTCTTCAGGCACGGCGTGAACCCATCCCTGGGGCCTTGACTTCGGCTCCTGCCTCAGACAGCCTGAAGAGTAGAGTCTGTACAGTGCCCTTTTCAAGTTCAGAGTGAATTCTCGTTCTGAGCTATTTTCTTTTAAACCAAATCGGGAAGATCCAAAGACTGCCTAGATCAAGTATTAATCGTTAACCAATGCCATCTCTAACACCCTGGCGACATGCAAGGCCTCGCGTCCTGCGCCATCCTGGATTTGATGGCGGCAACTGGTGCCGTCGGCGATTATCAGAGTTGAAGGATCGGCTTCTCTCACTGCAGGTAGTAAACTCTGTTCGCCCATTTTCATGGATACGTCGTAGTACCTGGCATCGTAGCCGAATGCACCGGCCATGCCGCAGCAACTGGACCTAATGGTATTAACTTCCAGCTCCGGGATTAATGATAGCACTTGCCGAACTGAAGACATGGCGGCGAAGGCTTTTTGATGACAGTGGCCATGTAAAAGTGCCTTGTTGGTCGACAATGATTTTAGAGGTAGCTTAAGTTTTCCCTGTGACATTTCAGCCGCAAGAAATTCTTCAAATAGTAAGGCTTTTTCAGCCAGAGCGCTGGTTTCCGGGCCGGGGATGAGTGAGGGGAATTCATCGCGTAGAGTTAACAGACAGGATGGTTCCAGCCCGACGATTGGTATGTCCTTCTCCACGTATTTGCTTAACGAGTCGATTACACGATGAGCTTCTACTCTGGCCTGTTCGACCATGCCACCATTGAGAAAGGTGCGTCCACAACAGAGCGGTCGACCCTGATCAGCCGGGCGCGGGCAGTATACCTGGTAGCCTGCGGCCTTTAGAACTGCCAGTGCTGCGCGGGCATTTTCGGGTTCGAAACAAGTATTGAAGGTATCAACCAGCAGGACTACTTCACCCGCAACCTTCTTTGTTTCGGTCAGTTGAGTTATCTCCTGCTCGGCACGGAACTGATCTCCTCGCCATCGGGGTAAGGGGCGTTTACTGCTGAAGCCTAGTAGCCATTCGGATATTTTAGCCAGGCCAGGGATCTGATCACGTAAATTCAACAGGCGAGAAAATTTTCCGGCCAACCGGGCATAGTGAGGGAGAAAAGCAACCAGGCGCTCTTTGATGGGCAGGCGATGTTGTTTGTAGTACTGGTGCAGAAATTCAATTTTCATCTTTGCCATGTCCACACCGGTAGGACATTCGCGCTTGCAGCCCTTGCAGCTTACGCAGAGCGACATGGTTTCATACATGTCTTCAGAAAGGATTCCTTGCGGCCCGAGTTGCCCGCTAATGGCAAGACGCAGGGTATTGGCCCGGCCGCGGGTCAGGTGTTGCTCATCACCGGTGGCCCGGTAAGAGGGACACATGACAGCAACATCGGCCTTGCGGCAGGCGCCATTGTTATTGCACATTTCGACCGCACCGCTGAAACCGCCCCAGTCAGACCAGTCCAGTGTTGTTGCAAGGGGTTCGATAGCATAATCCGGTGCGAATTTGAATAAGTCTCGATCGTCCATACGGGAAGGTCGTACTATTTTACCAGGATTAAACGTCCCGCCTGGGTCAAAATTGTCTTTTACTTCCTCGAATGATTCTACCATCCGGCGGCCAAACATGGGTTCGTGAAACTCGGAACGGGCCAGGCCGTCACCATGCTCACCTGAGTGCGAACCTTTGTACTCGCACACTATCTCCAGCGTTTCCTCAACGATCGCACGCATTTTCTTTGCGCCCGATTCTTCCTTCATATTCAGTATGGGTCTGACGTGTAAACAACCAACAGAAGCGTGTGCATAAAAGGTGCCGGTTGTCCCATATTTGTGGAATATGTCTGTGAGGCGTCTTGTATACTCGGCCAGGTCTTTTAGATCTACCGCACAATCTTCGATAAAGGAAACCGGTTTGCCGTCGCCCTTCATCGACATCATGATATTGAGCCCGGATTTTCTTACCTCCCATATGGCGCTCTGAAATTCAGTGTCAGTTGCCTCGACCACGCCTCCGGGGAATCCCAGTGAGCCCATTAATTCGACCAGTTGCCGCAGCCCTTGTAGCTGTTCGGCATGATCCTCCCCGGCGAATTCGACTAACAATAATGCCTGCGGTTCTCCCTGCACGAACCGATCAACGGTCGCGGCAAATAGTGGAATGTCTCTGGCCAAATCGATCATAGTACGATCAACCAGTTCTACCGCTGAAGGATTCAGTTTGACTATATGCTGGGTACTATCCATCGCCTCGTAGAAGCTGGGAAAGTGGCATACACCTAAAACCTTGTTTGGCGGTATGGGCTGCAGGTTCAGGTGAATACGCTGGAAGAATGCCAGGGTTCCTTCGGACCCAACCAGCAAGTGCGACATATTGGGTGTTGCTTTGGTCAGCTCATCGATGTTGTAACCACCGACTCGCCTTAGCACTTTCGGAAAACTCTGATCGATCTCCGCCGCTTCCCTGGCACCCAACTCACGCATTTTCCGCACTAGTTCAGTGTAGGTCGGGGTTTGATCATTGAGTTGCTGAAAGGGCACAGAGTTGAACTGTGCCTCTGATCCATCTGCCAACAAGGCATCTATTGCACGGACATTGTGCACCATATTGCCGTAACGTATGGAGCGGGAACCGCAACTGTTATTGCCCGCCATGCCGCCGAGTGTGGCACGATTGGCGGTGGATACATCCACTGGATAGAACAGGCCATGTGGTTTCAGAAATCTGTTGAGTTGCTCCAGAACCATCCCTGGTTGCACCACCACTGTTCTGTTTTCTGCATCAAATTCCAACACCTGGTTAAGATACTTGGTGGTATCCATCACCAGGGCTTCACCGATGGCCTGCCCGGTCTGTGATGTACCGCCGCCTCTGGGCAATACCGGAACCCCTTCATCGACTGCAATTTGCAGTGCAATCTGCACATCCTGCTCGCTCTTCGGGACTGTCACTCCGAGCGGTTGTATCTGATAAATCGATGCGTCGGTGCTGTAGCGGCCACGGCTGAATGCATCGAACAGCACATCACCCTGCAGTTCCCGCCGCAATTTTCTTGCTAATGTGCTGTTGGTTTCGTTAGCCATGGATCATGATGCGCCAAACAGGGTATAGGCGGATTCTAGCATGATGTAGTCCGGTCCTATACCGTCACCTTGGGTTTAGATGGAGTCTAGAGCCTGGGATATTTTGCTCACGCCAATGGCTTCAATACCTGCGATTTTTGACTTGGGCAGGTTTGCCTTCGGGACAATGGCTCGAGTGAAACCGTGTTTGACCGCTTCACGGATTCGCTCCTGACCGCCAGGCACGGGCCGTATTTCTCCGGCCAGTCCAACTTCGCCAAATACCACCAAATCCTGCGGTAACGCCCGGTCTTTAAAGCTGGAAACAATTGCTAGAAGCAGAGCCAGGTCGGCGCTGGTTTCAGAGACCTTGACTCCCCCCACCACATTAACGAATACATCCTGATCGGCCATGTACAGACCACCGTGCCGATGCAGTACGGCGAGTAGCATAGCCAGCCTGTTCTGCTCCAGTCCCACCGCTACTCGGCGCGGGTTGCCAAGTTGGCTCGGATCCACCAATGCCTGTACCTCAACGAGAAGTGGCCGGGTTCCTTCCCACAGAACCATTACCAGAGAACCGGGTGTGTCTTCTTCGGTTCTGGCGAGGAAAATCGCTGACGGGTTTTTAACCTCTTTCAAACCCTGTTCCGTCATCGCGAATACGCCGATTTCATTGACTGCACCGAAGCGATTCTTCTGACCCCGCAAAATGCGGTACTTGTTGTCATTACCTCCTTCGAGCATGATGAAGCAATCGATCATGTGTTCGAGCACCTTTGGTCCCGCGAGGTTTCCATCCTTGGTGACATGACCGACCAGGAACAGTACCATATCGGTTTGCTTGGCATATTGAATCAGGTAGGCAGCGCATTCCCGAACCTGGGAAACACTGCCAGGGGCTGAGGGGATATCGGCACTGTGTGTTACCTGAATCGAGTCAACAACTAGCAGCTTCGGTTGCAATTGCTGCGCCGCGTTGCAGATTTGCTCCACACTGGTTTCCGCCAGTATTTGCAGATCATCCAGGGGCAAGCCCAGTCGTTGCGCGCGCATACCAACCTGCTGTAGAGATTCCTCGCCGGTAACGTAAAGCGCCTGTTTTGACCGGGCCAGCAGACACATGACCTGGAGTAACAACGTGCTTTTGCCGGCACCGGGGTTGCCACCAATCAGCACTACCGAGCCCGGGACCAGCCCACCGCCAAGTACCCTGTCCAATTCACCGACTGTGGTGGAAAAACGTGGGACTGTTGCCAGGTCAATATCCGCAAGAGCCTGTACTCCTGTGCTCTGACCTGTATAACCCTGTTTCCTGAAATCGGCCTTTGTTGCTGGTGAGCCACTGCCGCCAAGACTGATCTGAGAGAGTGTATTCCATGCTTTACAGGCAGCACACTGGCCCTGCCACTGCCCATGATCGGCGCCACATTCTGTGCATACAAAGGCTATTTTATTTTTTGCCATCTCTGTTTGATAAAACGACCTGGCTAGATTTTTCAGAAATCAATCAGCCGTAAATGAATTCCACGCGATCTGTCACCCGGCAAAATAACTCATAGGAAAGGGTGTCACAGTAGTCAGCCACTTCATCGGCAGCAAGCCCGTCTCCCCACAGAATGATCTCGTCACCGACATCAACTTCCTCCAGATCAGTCAAATCAATGGTGATCATATCCATGGAAACCCGGCCGATCATCCGGGTTCGAATTACCCTATCCTTCTTTCTTATCAATACCGGCGTGCCATTGCGTGCAGACCGTGGATAACCATCGCCGTACCCAATAGAAACTACTCCAACCTGAGTCTTGGTATCACAAGTAAAAGTGGCACCGTATCCAATGGAATCCCCTGCCGCTAAATCCTTGACCGCGATAAGCCGGGAATAAAGTGTCATGACAGCTTGTAGCCCAAGATCATTCCCGGTTTTCCCCGCAAAGGGTGAGCCCCCGTACAACATTATCCCGGGCCGGACAGTTTGATAATGGGTTTCGGGCCAGGTAATAATTCCCGCTGATGCTGCCAGACTGGCCTGAGGTACAGCGTTAATTAATCCAGCAATCTCCAGCAGTGCCTTGTTAAACTGTTCTATCTGACCCCTGGTCATCTCGGCACCAGGACCCTCAGTATCATCAGCACAAGCCAGGTGGGACATCAGAATCAGCTTTTCAATGGCCGGATGATCGTGCAGTTTCTGAAATACCTCCAGACAATCAGCCTGAGTCAAGCCCAGGCGGTGCATGCCAGTGTCGAGTTTGACCCATATCCTGATCTTATCGGTGGGGGTCAAATCGTCGAGTGCTTTTACCAATTCACTTAATTGATATCTGGCCTGAACAACAAAATCAATACCGTTATTCAGTAGGGTCTTTAACTCATCGCCGTTAGCAAATCCAGCCAGCAGCAACACGCGCATTCCGGTATTTAATTGCTTCAAAGCCAGCGCCTCATCCAGCGATGCCACGGCGCAACAGGTAATATCGATATTTGCACCGGCAATTGCACGGGCAATCTCATTCATACCATGGCCATAAGCATCTGACTTGATGACCGGGACAATAGTCGAGTCAGGGCAGAGTCGCTGAACTCGCGCCAGGTTAGACTGCAGGGCTGACAGATTTATCTGTGCCCAGGCGCGCAACGGATGACGGGCTCCGCTCATTGGCCAATTTCCAGTTTAAGCGCTCTGAAGATGAGATTACTCGTGGGTATAGCTTTCATCGTATCTGGCAGGGGTATAGTTCTCGAAGCGGATATATTCACCGGCAAAGCTCAGGCGCACTGTACCAATGGGTCCATTTCGCTGTTTCCCGATAATGATCTCAGCAATGCCTTTATCTTCAGAGTCCTCATCATAAACCTCATCACGATAGATGAATGTGATGACATCGGCATCCTGTTCAATCGCACCTGACTCTCGCAGGTCGGACATCACCGGGCGCTTGTTGGGTCGTGACTCCAGCGAACGATTGAGCTGTGAGATCGCAATCACCGGGCAATCAAATTCCCGGGCGAGGAGTTTTAATGATCGAGATATCTCTGAGATCTCACCGACCCGGTTTTCACTGTAGCCCTTGATTTGCATCAGCTGCAAATAGTCCACCACAATCATCCCCAATTTGCCCTTCTCGCGTACCACCCGGCGGGCTCTGGCACGCATTTCCATCGGGCTCATAGCCGCGCTGTCATCGATGTACAGGGGTCGGTCTTTCAGGCGCGAGACCGCCGAGTTAAATCCGGGCCAATCATTTTCGCTGAGTTGACCGGTGCGGATTTTAGTCTGATTAATTTTCCCCATGGAAGACAGCATACGAAATATCAGACTCTCGGCCGGCATCTCCAGGCTGAAAACCAATATCGGCTGGTCAGATTCCAGCACGGCATTTTCAACCAAGTTCATGGCGAAAGCGGTCTTACCCATCGACGGGCGACCTGCCACGATAATCAGGTCTGATTTTTGCCAGCCCAGGGTTTTTGCGTCCAGGTCTTTGTAACCTGAGCTGAGACCGGTGATCCCGCCTTTGGCACGGGAGAGTTCATCAATACGTTCCACTGCCTGGCTCAGAAGGGGTGTGATAAAAATCGGACCGCTGTCCTGTGGCCGTTCATCGGCGATATTGAAAACTTTTTGCTCGGCCTCATCGAGTATTTCAGCCGATTTCCTACCACCGGTGTTATATCCGGTATCGGCGATAGAATTGGCAACCCCGATCAATCGACGCAGTATGGCACGCTCACGAATGATGTTGGCGTAGGCATGAATATTGGCGGTGCCGCGGGCATTACCGGATAGCTCGCTGAGATAGTCGAGGCCACCGGCGGCGGCAAGTTCATTCAGGTCGCTCAGTGCTTCTACCAGGGTGACCACATCGATAGGGCTATTCGCTTCACTCTGCTGCGACATGACCTGGAAGATCAATTGGTGCTCGGGACGATAGAAATCTGCAGCGAGGATGATATCAGCAATATTATCCCACTCGGTGTTATCTAACATCAGACCGCCGAGAACCGCCTGTTCCGCATCCACCGAATGGGGTGGAACTTTGAGAGCAGTCAGATTTCCAGGCTCTGAATTACTGGTTTTTTCAAACGGATCGGACATTTAACGCCTGCGAACTGCGCGAGACCAGATCACCAAAGCAAAAGCTGTGTGCAAAAGCCTCACAAAAAAAGCACCATCTGTGTAATACAGAATGGTGCTTTATGCAGTATGACAGGTCAAGGAAATCCTGTCTTTAAATCTGAACTACTAGTACCTCGACCAGGGTTAAGTTTCGGGTGCAGCTGGCTGGTCTGTGGCTTCTGCGCTGGAAACTTCTTCGGCAGATTCGTCAGTCGCCTCATCTGTGGCTGCTTTAGCAGATACTTCTTCGGATGATTCCGCAGCCGCCGCTTCTTCCTCGATCAGTTCCTCAATACGGCCATCATCTGATACGCTGGCTGCAGATTGCTGGGTAATGACGCTGAGCGTAATCAATCCGGCGACGTCATAGCCAAAATCCAGAGCAACCTCAAACTCGCCTACTTCACGAATCACACCGTGCGGCAAATGCACCTCACTCTTTTCTACGTCTGCTCCGGCGGCCGCGGCGTTGAGTGCATCAGCTATGTCTTTAGTGCCTACCGAACCAAACAACTTGCCATCATCACTGGCATTAACCTCGACCGTAATCTTGATGCCATCCACCTTCTCCGCCCGTTTCTGGGAAGCCGCTACGTTTACATCATGAGCCGCCATCAACTCTGAACGGCGCTGCTCAAATTGCACCAAATTCTCTTCGGTAGCCGGAATGGCTTTCCCAAATGGAAACAGGAAGTTTCTGGCATAACCGGATTTAACTTTGGCGGTATCGCCAATTTCACCCAGCTTACCGATTTTCTCCAGTAATATTACATTCATAATTACAGTCTCCTAAAATTCTTGCCTGCTTGCTGGTTCTGCTTCCAGTTCAATCCTCTGATCTGTCACGATGGTGGGCTGGTAATCCGCTGTCTGAAGTTGTACCAGCTATCCACTAGCGCCAGCAATACTACTAGTTGAATTACCACTGAAAATATCATAAAAAAATAAAATATCTTCAACCACACTGACGGCATCTGCTTTTTGGCTACAACGCCATGGACCAATGCCAATCCTGAGAATAGCAATGGCAGTACAAAATACATAACCCAGGGTTCGGGTAGCACTACACCATAATTTGCCAGCAGCATTAAACCCAAAAGCAGCAACGCGACTTTCTGTTCAACTCTCAGGGCATGAAACTCACGCTGAAAGCCTCCCGGATTGAATAATGTCGCCTGCATCCAGCGTGCCAGCATCAACAGCACGATAGACAAAAACATGTACACCGCACCAATAATACTAGTAAATACATCGCGCAGATCGTCGATCTGCAATTCCGGCAGATTGTTCGTCGCCAGATAAAGCTCCATTTGCTCAAACAACAAATCCAGAGTGGCTGGTTGCAAACGGAAATAAATCTCTACACCAACTCCAACTAAGACTGCCGCGACCAGAGTAAATTCCAATGACTCTGTCTCTCTTAGTAGTAGCGCCAGACCACTAACCCCTAATAAAACAATTAGCGGTATGGGATCCCCCACCGCTACTACCCAACCAAGCATTGGCAATACAGCCCATGCCAATACAAATGCCGCATCACGCCAGCCCTTGCGTAGCATGATCAAGCCGACTATGGCGGGGCTTAGATAATATACCAGTGGTACTAAGCCCAGGAGCATTACCGCCATTATGGCCTGCTTACGTCCCTTCATTACGAATTCAGCAAGGCCGCGCATGGTTAGTCCTTCTAAACTTGATGACTATCCGTGTAGGAAATCAGTGCCAGATACCTGGCCCGCTTGATAGCAGTCGCCAACTGGCGCTGATAACGCGCCTTGGTTCCCGTTATTCGGCTAGGTACGATCTTGCCGGTTTCAGAAACATAGGCCTTCAGGGTTTCCAGATCTTTATAATCAATTTCTTTTGTGCCTTCGGCAGTAAATTTACAAAACTTACGCCGACGAAAATAACGAGCCATAATGATTGTCCTGTATGTTCTTTCCAGTACTTGAATTCTTAAGTCAGATCAGTCTTCCTGAGTCTCAGCATCATCTGCCGCTACCTCTTTGGCAGCCACTTCTTCCACTGCTTCAGGGGCCTCTGTTGCTACCGTTTCTTCTGCCTGCTCCGCTGCTTCATCTGTTTGTGCCGCGGCTTCTTCTGCCTGTTTCGTGGTTTCTTCTGACTGCTCCGTGGCTACTTCTGCCTGTTCCGCTGCTTCTTCTGCCTGTTCCGCTGCTTCATCTGTCTGTGCCGCGGTTTCTTCTGCCTGTTCCGTGGATTCTTCTGCCTGTTCCGCTGGCTCTACAGTGTCGGCCTCGGCTAAATCAGCTTCATTACCTGTCTTTGCTTGTTCGTCTGAGTCTCTACGTGCCGCGGCTGCGGCTGCGGCCGCTTCTTCTTCAGATCTGCGCTTCTGCTCGACTCGAGCTTTCCGCTCCTTACCCTCGCGTTCACCCTTCAGAATCAGGGATTCACCGGTAATCGCTTCCTTACACTTGATTACCAGATTTCGCAGTACAGCATCGTTGAATCGGAACAGAGTGGTTAACTCATCCAGAATATCGCCATTACATTCGATATTCATCAACACGTAATGGGCTTTATGGATTTTGTTTATTGGATAGGCCATTTGGCGTCTACCCCAGTCTTCCAGGCGATGTAGCACACCGCCATTCTCGGTTACTAGCTGGGTATAGCGTTCGATCATTCCTGGGACCTGCTCGGACTGGTCAGGATGCACCAGAAATACGACTTCGTAGTGTCTCATAGAGACTCCCTATGGTTAGTGTCTTCCGTCAAACACAGGCGTGCGCGGTAAGACAAGGAGTAAATGTCACGGGGAATCGCCCCGTCAATAAAAGAGCGGGAATTCTAGAGAAACTGGGCCCTGGATGCAACTAGTTTTTGCACACTTTATGAACGTTGGCGGACGGCTTCGAAGAGGCAAACACCTGTCGCCACTGACACATTCAGGCTACTCACCTCACCTGCCATGGGAATTGATACAAGAAAATCGCAGGTTTGCCGGGTTAGCCGGCGTAGACCCTTGTCCTCAGAGCCCATTACCAGGGCCAGAGGGCCTGTTAACTCCTGCTCGTACACAGTTTTGCTTGCTTCATCCGCAGTGCCTACCAGCCAGATGTCACGTTTCTGTAAAGACTCCAGGCAGCGCTGTAAATTGGTGACCACAATGAAGTTCACGCTCTCGGCTGCTCCGCTGGCAACCTTTCTCACTGTTGCATTCAGGCTGGACGACTTGTCTTTGGGAACGATGACTGCATCCACTCCGGTCGCATCGGCTACTCTAAGACATGCTCCCAGATTATGCGGATCGGTAATGCCATCCAGCACCAGTAACAGGGGTTCCCGCTCAAGTTTATCCAGCATCTGCTTCAGAAAGCGCTCATCCCTGGCCGAGTTTTGCAGTGAGCAAAGAGCAAGTACGCCCTGGTGGCTGCCAGGTATAAACTGATCGAGTTGTTTTTTGTCGACACTTTCTTCTCGAATGTCGGCACCGCCTGCCAGTTCTCTGATTTTTGCCATCCGCTTATCATCGCGGCCACGCTGTAACAGCAACCGCTGCACCGAATCCGGTTTCTTAATCAACACCTGGCTCACCGCGTGAATACCAGCTATCCAATCTACTTGTTCAGCCACGATATTAAATCCCTGAAAAGCCGCTGCATTCCAAAAATCGCAGGCTAGCGTTTCACTCTTTTCCTGGCGTTTGGCCTGCCAATTCTGCTCTTATGCTTCTTCGCCTTCTTTTTATTCTTTCCCGCCTCGTCTGCTACTTTGGACTTTTTATTTCCTCTGGCTTCCTTGCTCTTCAATTTCTTTTTTCGAGATTCCTTGTTCTTTGCATCTTTGCTCTTGCGGGATTTGGATTTCCCCTTTTTTTCATTGCGCTTGTCAGATTTTGCCTTATTGCCGGCCTTCGACCTGATCGCCTTGAGCTTTGATTTATTGCGACTGTTACTGCGAGACTCACCGAGTATTTGCAGATCAATTTTCCGATCATCCAGCGCCACTCGCACAATTTTAACTTCGACACTATCGCCCAGATGGTAGGTTTTATTACTTCGCTCTCCCTGCAATTGATGTCTAACCGGATCGAAGTGGTAGTAATCATTTTGCAATTCACTGATGTGTACCAGGCCTTCTATGAATATGTCATCCAGTTCAACGAATAGTCCAAAGTTGGTTACCGAAGAAACCGTGCCATGAAACTGATCACCGATCCTGTCAAGCACATATTCACACTTCAGCCAGTCGATTACATCATAGCTGGCCGCATCAGCTCGACGTTCGGTCAGAGAACAAACCTCACCAAATTGCTCTATTGCGGAATTGTCATAAGGATAGATTGCCGACTTACTTATGGGCCTGGCCTTTTCAATTTTTAACAAATGCCTGCTTTTTGATTTGCCCCGCAACAGAAATCGTATGGCGCGATGCACCAGCAAGTCTGGATAGCGCCTGATCGGAGAAGTAAAGTGAGTATAAGCAGGAAAACCCAGGCCGAAGTGCCCCAGGTTTTCCTGCTGATAAACCGCTTGCATCAGCGATCGAATAATCATGGTTTGCAACAAGTGGGCATCGGCCCGGCCCACAACCTGTTTTAGTACAGCGTGATAATCCTCCGGCGAGGGTTTTTCACCACCGGCTAGTACTAGGCCCATTTCAGACAAAAACTCCCGCAGATTTTCCAATTTGCGAGGATTCGGACCTTCATGCACGCGATAAAGCACTGGCAGCTTACTCTGCTCCAGCAATTTGGCTGTGGCCACATTGGCGCGCAACATACATTCTTCGATCAGGCGATGGGCATCATTCCTGACTACCGGCACGATCTCTCTTATTTTTCTGGTCTCACCGAATACGATACGGGTTTCTGTGGTATCAAATTCTAGCGCGCCCTCTTTTTCCCTATTAGCTCGCAGCACTTTATACAGAGAATATAGATGTTCAAGATGAGTAACCAGACCGGCGTGTCGTTTCCTGAGTTTATCCTTTAACTTCTGCTGAGCCGGATTATTTGCGGGCTGAAGTATGTCTGCTACTTCGCTGTAAGTCATACGAGCATGTGAATGAATTACACCTTCGACAAAGCGGTATGCCAGCATGTTTCCATCATTGGAAAATTCCATCTCGCAGACTATCACCAGGCGATCAACTTTTGGCTTTAAAGAACACAATCCGTTGGAAAGTTTTTCCGGCAACATGGGGACAACGTGGCCGGGGAAGTAAACTGAGTTTCCCCGGTTTTGTGCTTCGATATCCAGGGCTGAACCAACAGGGACGTAGTGAGACACATCGGCTATGGCGACATACAGTTTCCAGGTATTGCCACTATGGGACTCCGCATAGACTGCGTCGTCAAAATCCTTTGCATCTTCTCCATCGATTGTGACAAAGGGCAGCTTTCGAAAATCTTTTCTGCCAACCAGATCCTGCTGATCTAACCTGGCTCGCAAACGGCTACTTTCTTTTTTGACCTCTGCCGGCCATTGATGCGGAATACCATGACTTCGTATGGCCACTTCGATTTCCAGACCTGGCGTCGTGCTATCCCCCAATACCTCCACAATCCTGGCTATTGGCTTACGCCTGGCCGCTGGAAAGCTGGTTAATTCTGCAACAACAAACTGCCCGTCCTGTGCTCCCCTGTTTTCTTTCTCTGGCACCAATATCTCGTGGGCGATGCGCTGATTATCAGGAACGATAATGCCAAAACCCTGCTCCCAATAAAACCGGCCTACGATCTGATCGGATTTCCGTTCCAACACTTCAATGATGACGCCCTCTTTACGACCGCGGCGGTCTGATCCTGACATTCGCGCCAGCACGGTATCGCCATCGAACACCTTCTGCATCTCGCTGCCATTGAGGAAAAGATCTTCGGAACCATCTGCCGGTACAAAAAATCCATAGCCATCTTTATTACCCTGGACCCGACCCTTGATCAGCCCCATATGATCGGCCAGGCCAAAGACTCCGCGTCGATTGCTAATAACCTGACCGTCTCTACTCATGGCGATCAGCCGCCTTCTCAGGGCTTCGCTCTGATCATTTTCAGTTAGTTTTAGCTGGTCACACAGGGATTTATGGCTAACCGGCTCACCGACATTTTCGAGGTGTTGCAGGATAAATTCGCGGCTGGGAATTGGATTGTCGTACTTTCCCGCTTCGCGCGCAGCGAACGGGTCTTTGGCTTTTTTGGATTTAGACATGAAAAACAGAAGTTGGGGCTGGTGAGGTCACAGTATACACGCTGAGCAGCTGTATGTCTGTGACGGCTTGGAGCGTAGCGGGGATAAGAGCTGCGGAATTTCACCTGGAGTTACTTAATTGGCCCAGCCCGGTTGACACTTTTAAGCTCTCTGGTTAGAGTTGCGCTCCGTCTTTAATGCTTGTTATGTTTAATGCGCCATTGATGATTAAAGACGGATTTTCTAAATCCACTGAGTAATGCCCAGGTGGTGTTGTGGTAGACGATGGACAGGATGTCCGAGAGCGACCGATGGACAGGAGTCCGAGTGTCGCGAAGGACAGGACGTCCGAGAGCGACCGATGGACCGTTAGGTCAGCCATAGTGATTCACAAGAACTAGATTGAGTAAAATCCACTGAGATATGCCCAGGTGGTGAAATTGGTAGACACGCTAGCTTCAGGTGTTAGTGATCGTAAGGTCGTGGAGGTTCAAGTCCTCTCCTGGGCACCAAGTAAAAGCATTATTATTGATAAATAACAATTACTTATGCCAATATTCGCCCTCGTATATGGTTGATTTTAGATAGTTTAGTAGATAGAATAGCCTTTCTTGTAGGAGATTACCGGAAAGCTAAACTTGAAACATAAGTACATTGTTAAAACAAACGGCTATCTATCTTTGTTAAATTGCATCCAAAAGTGACCCACCTTTTGCACTGAAAACTGACCCACCTAATCAAGTCAGATTATGGTTCATTTCTTCATTTTTTGCCTGGTTTTTTCTCCTTATTGCTGGTTGAGTTTTTA
>Ga0187827_10002251_pt1 | contig 26643 bp, 24 predicted proteins | sample ETNtaG_39_FD_167969 | JGI IMG/M metagenome (GOLD analysis project Ga0187827, IMG submission 167969) | Marine microbial and viral communities from oxygen minimum zone, Eastern Pacific Ocean - ETNP2014_SV_150_PacBio MetaG (Illumina Assembly) | ecosystem: Environmental > Aquatic > Marine > Hypoxic... | reverse complement strand
GGGGCTCACTATCGAAGAGGCGATGAACGACTTGTGCTTGTTGGCCACCGGGGTCTACGGTAAACCGATGCCAAAGCAGAACGGTGCTCCCATTCGATTAATAACCCCGTGGAAATATGGATTCAAACAACTCAAGTCGATAACTTCCATCGAATTTACGGAAGAGCAGCCGAAAACACTGTGGAGCACGGTTACTCCAGCGGAATATGGTTTCTGGGCCAACATCAACCCAGAAGTCGCACACCCGAGATGGTCACAGGCAACCGAGCGCGTCATTCCCAACAACCAGAGGGTCCCGACACGTCTGTTTAATGGCTATGCTGAATGGGTCGCTGATATGTATAGCGACCTGGAGGCCGAATACGGCGAGTGGCTGTATAGGTAGGCGATGCAGGCGATCTTTGCTGCAGAAAACTGATTTAGGGACGTCGTTCGGTGATGACTTCGCCGACGTCGTGGGTTGGCTCTTCGCAGGTGTAGTTTTCGCACAGATAAAAAGTCGGTTGCTCGTCGACAATCTTCTTGCCGGCCAGAAGTGGAATCTCCGCTGCAGCGTCCACCACATCTTCAGACCCGGGATCGAAGGCAAGGATCAGATCGTGTGGGCGAAACTGTCTCCATAAAGAACGCAGTGTGTCAGAAACTTCAGGTGATTCACTGTCGCCCATGAGAACAATCTCGTGTTGTGCCCGAAGGTAGTAATCGATCCCCGTGAGCATGTGGGCGAATCCGCTAGGAGCTGCTTTCATTTGATCTTGAAATGCATGCAGCACATCACTGCCACAACGTCCGTAGCTTTCCTCACCGGTGATTGCTTGTAACCGCAATAGAGTGTTGGCGGCAACTGCGTTGCCGGAAGGCGTGGCGCCGTCGTGGCCTGGCTTCATTCAAGCTATGAGCTTCTCGTGATCAGCCCCCACGAAAAAGAAACAGCCACTGGCATCATCCCAGAAAAGATCGATCATTTGGTCTGCCAGTACCCGTGCTTGACGTAACCATTTGAGTTCGAAGGTAACTTCAAACAACTCGACAAGTCCCCAAACCAGGTTGGCATAGTCGTCGATGTAGGCGAGCAAATGACTTTGGTTATCGCGGTGGCTGTGCAGTAGGCGCCCATCCACGATCATCCTGCCGACTGCAAAATTTGCTGCTCGCTCAGCAGACGCCAGAAATTTTTTGTTGCCGAGTACCCGATATCCTTTCGCCATTGCAGCGATCATCAGACCGTTCCAGTCTGTAAGAATTTTGTCGTCGAGGCCGGGATGGATTCTTCGGTCGCGGGCTTGCAGAAGCAGTGAACGGGAAGTTTTGAGGCTGGATTCCAAAACCTCGGGGGCGACTCCGAGATCTTCGAAGAACTCAGTGGCTGGCTTCGCAAGGTTGAGAATATTTGTGCTCTCCCAATTGCCGCTGGCGGTGACGTCGTAGACAGTGCAGAAAGTCTCTGCTTGCTTGCCCAATAACGCTTCGATTTCGTTGAGTTGCCACACGTAGAATTTACCCTCTTCACCCTCAGAATCAGCGTCGAGCGTTGAGTAATATCCGCCCGCTGGTGACTGCATGTCGCGTACAACCCAGTCGAGCGTCTCGGTAGCAACGCGACGGTACTCTTCGTGGCCGGTTAATTGCACGGCTTCTAGATAAGTGATCGCTAGTAGTGCGTTGTCGTACAACATCTTTTCGAAGTGTGGAACGAGCCAGCGATCATCAGTCGAGTATCGGTGAAAACCGCCACCGAGCTGATCGTACAGACCACCGTATGCCATCCTGTCGAGTGACAGAGTTGCCATATGAAGTACCTCGGCGTCACCGTGCTGCCAGACATGCCGAACAAGAGGCTGATTGCCATTGGGTGTGGAAATTTTGGGGCGCCCGAGAACCCTCCAAATAGGGGCTCGAATCGATGCCTGTAGTGGGTAACGGCAGTATTAACTAGGTCAGCGCTCAGGATCTCTAGTGAAACCGACTTCCCGGCCCGCTGAATATTTTTTTCGATGTGTTCGACGATGTCGTTCGAGGCTGCCTCGATAGGGCCACGTTCCTGCTCATATGATTGCCTGACTGATTCTAGGACCCGGCGGAAGCCAGGCATTCCGCCGCGATCGTCGGGGGGGAAGTAGGTTCCGCCAAAGAAGGGTTTCAGGTCCGGCGTCAAGAAGACGGTCAGTGGCCAACCACCGTGACCTGTCATCATCTGTACTGCCGTCATGTATATGTCATCGAGGTCCGGGCGCTCTTCGCGATCAACTTTGATGCAGATGAACCCATCGTTCATCTGCCTCGCAATTTCCTCGTCCTCAAAGGACTCTCGCTCCATAACGTGACACCAATGACAGGCCGCGTAGCCGATACTCAGTAGTACCGGTTTGTCCTCGAGCCGCGCTGCTTTAAGTGATTCCGAGTCCCACGGATGCCAGTTGACGGGGTTGTGAGCATGCTGAAGGAGATAGGGGCTTGTTTCCTGTGCCAGGCGGTTAGAAGGGCGAATGTCGTTCATGTCCCCAGCTTACCTTCTATGTTCTTTTGACGGTGTCGCATTGCGGCGGACGAGCCACAAAGGTAGCTTGAAGGATCCCCACCACAGGCGAAAAGATGTCAAAAGAGCGTTTATCAAGCAGGGCGGTGAACCAAGTTGTCGGAGTGTGCGCTATGGCATTGCTGTGTGCTGGGTTCGCGGCTGGCCAGGAGCAAGAACCGCAGACAGGTTTCACAGCCGACGTCAACCTTGTCTTGCTGCACGTGGCGGTCATTGATCCTCGGGGTTCCGATGTTCCCCCGTTGAGCGTTGAGGATTTCACCGTCTTCGACGACGGTGTCAAACAAACGGTTGAGTTGTTTGTCGCGCCTGCTGACGCGCCGCTCGACGTCGCGTTGGTTCTCGATTCTAGTGCAAGTATGAAGCCTGTTGAGATGTTGGCACGTCGGGCTGCGCTGTCATTCCTGGGCCGTCTAGCTCCGGACGATTGCGCTTTCGTTTTGCCGTTTTCAGACACTTCGGGACCTGGGAGATGGGGACGATCAGCGGACCCTGACTTGCGTATGTACATCGGTGGAATTCGTTCGCAAGGTGGCACAGCTTTACATGATGCTCTTCTCGAAGGTCTCTCGCAGCTCGAACGGGCCAGCGCCAATGATCTCGTTGCGGTCGCCAGTGAAGCTGAAGAAGGCCCAACCTCTGAAGAGCGCGAGGAATCTGGCATCGGATTGGACAGCGGGCCACCTGTGCAAACTTCAGGTCCCGACAAGGTGGTGGCGTCTGGCGACAATCCGGTTATTACGTTACCCCCTCGGCGGACTTCGCTACTCAGCCAGGTTGGGGATGCCGTTCGTTATCTTGATCTCAGTGCGCCACCCCCGGTTATTGGCTGTGGTAAGCCACTCCCTCCGGGCACCTTGACAACCGCAGCCAATGCTCGCCGCAAGGCACTCATCCTACTTAGCGATGGGGCCGACATGGACAGTAAAGCGGGTTTCTATGATGCTCTCGGGGCAGCCCGCGCAGCGAGTGTTCCGGTGTTTCCAGTGGCTATGGGTTACGCCAACGACGACCCTAGTCTCAAGGATCACCTTGAGGAGATTGCCCGTGCAACAGGCGGCAGGATGGTTCAAAACGGAAAGCCGGGCGAACTTGGGGAATCATATGATCAAGTAGTGAGTCTGCTGCGATCGTATTACCTGATCGGATACAGTCCGGATCGCCTGGGGTCTCCAGAGCAAACGCCATCAGGCGGGCGACCTCGATGGCACGATGTCACTGTGGCGCTGCGCCGCCCAAACTTCGAGCCGCTTGTTCGACCTGGTTACTATCGCTGATAGTGTCAGGAGCCTTTATAACAGGGACCAGTGACCACCGGGAGCCTCCGAAACAGTCTCGCCCTCTCCTGTACAAGCGTTTCTTTGCCTGGTCTCTATCGAAGCTCCAACGATGCTACGGCGATGAGATTGACCAGCGAAAGAAAGAACTGCTTGGCGCGCTGCACGGAACTGTTGTCGAGATAGGCCCGGGCGCTGGGGCGAATCTTGGGTTTTACCCGGACCATGTGAGTCTTGTGCTGGTCGAACCCAATCCCTATATGCGCCCGTATTTCGAGGAGATGGCCCGGCAACACGATGTTTCGTTCGAGATCTGTGGTGGCACGGCTGAAGACTTGTGCCTATCTGATGCTAGCGCCGACTTTGTGGTCTCCACCCTAGTGCTGTGCTCGGTTGATGACCCAGAAGCGGCCTTGCAGGAAGTGCTTCGGGTGCTAAAACCAGGAGGGCGGTTCATCTTCGTGGAACACGTTGCCGCACCTCATGGCACGACAACACGGAAGTGGCAGGGTCGGTTGCGCGGATTTTGGCGTTGCATCTGTGACGGCTGCACACTCGATCGCGAAACCTGGATCGTTATCGAAGAAGCAGGCTTTTCTACCTGTGAGATCGAGCATTTTGAAGCCGAAGACGCCCCGCTCGTCAAGTCGCATATCGCCGGCATTGGGATGAAGTCCCAGTAACGTCGGAAGGTCACACCTGCGACGAATTCATTTTAATTAGCGTAGGCAGCGTGGCCGTCACACGGGAAGTTGCTGACCCATAGACCCTAGCTTCCAATCATTGAAGCTATGGCTGCGCCTACTGCTTCTAACCAAGGCTCGGGGAAAATACCGATCGCTAAAACCATCAACGTCAGAGCGGTGAGCGCGACAGGGCTGCCCAGTGTAGCCTGAATCGGCGGAGTTTCACTAGCGAAGTTAGCTTTGCTCTGGGATGCGTCACTAGCTGCTTTAGGATCCATGTATATCACCACTAGGACTCTGAGGTAATAGAAGATTGCGATAGCGGACGCTAACACCATGGCGATTGCCAGGTCAGTTCGGCCACCGGCAATGGCAGCGCTCAGTACTGAAAACTTGGCAAGAAATCCACCGGTCGGTGGGATGCCGGCGAGGGACAGCATCATTACGCTGAGCACAATGGCGAGGCCAGGGTGTCGTCGACCTAAACCTCTGTAGGCGTTGAAATCGTCGATATCGGTATTGGCCTTGGCGGAAAAGACAGCAATGACGCCGAACGTCCCCAGAGTCATTGCAACGTAGATGATGAGGTAGAAAACAACCGCTTCACTGCCAACTACACCACCTGCTGCCATGGCAACAAGCAGGTAACCGATGTGTGCGATCGAAGAATAGGCCAGCATGCGTTTCATGTCTGTCTGAAGCAGCGCCAGTAAGTTGCCTCCGAACATGGTCAAGATGGCGAGCGTCGCCAGCACGGAACGTAACAACGAGTCGTCGGCGGGCACACCGGAGAGGAGCCTCAGCAGCGCGGCAACCACAGCTCCTTTCGACCCAGTAGCGATCAGTGCGGTTACTGGCGCTGGCGCACCCTGGTAAACATCCGGTGACCACATATGAAACGGAACCAAAGCCAGCTTGAAAGCGAAACCCACGATAAGCATCAATACGCCGACGGCGGCCCAGATCGCCTCTGGTGAACCGGCTGTTTTCAAGGCTTCAGCGCTTAGAGCCGTGACATTGGCGAACACCAAAGACCCGGTTGCCGCGTAAAGTAATGCGATTCCAAAGAGCAGTAACCCCGACGCCATTGCGGCAAGGATGAGGTATTTGATGGCGGCTTCAAGCGATTGCCTCTCGGTTCGTAAATAAGCCAGCAGGCCATAGAGTGAGACCGTCAACGTTTCAAGGCCGAGAAACAGCGACGCGAAGTGGGTGCTACAAACCAGAACACCCATACCGAACGTGGCGAACAACAAAAGTGAATAGTAAGCCTCACCTGCGCAACGGCGGGCACGAAGGTAGGGATGCGAAATAATGGCCAATATCCCAGTTCCCGAGAACAGCAGCGTCATGAATAGAATCGAGTAACTGTCGATGCGCAGCAAAGGCGTCACATCACGTGGGGCAAGGGGACGCACGCTGACGATCGACGCCAACGCGATTCCGACACCTAGAATCGTTAACCAATGCAGCGTCACCCTTCGGGCACCGTACGCACCGGCGAGCATAACCACCGTACCCATGACGGCGACCACGATGAGCGGTAGAAGGGCGACCAGATCGGTGTTACTCATGGTCGAGACTCCTGCTTAGCTGACGCAGTTGTTCTGGTCGTTGCAGTCCGGGTGCGGCCGCGCAGGATCTCTGGGTCGGCGGGATTAAAGGTAACGTCCCGAATTACTAGCTGGCCCAGCGGCAACCTGGTGCTCTTAAGCGCGGGCTGCGGGAATAGCCCGAGAACAAGTACTAGGAATGCTAAGGCTCCGAGCACGATTAGCTCGCGGGGGCGAAGATCGATCACCCGAGCTTGAGAGTAGGCAGGACCTTTTAAGATTTGCTGCACTAGTTCGAGCATTACTACGAGCCCAAGGACGATGCCGGCGACGGCTACTACCACGAGGCTGGGCGAAGCTGGAAAGCTTCCTAGCAATGTCAGCAGCTCTCCGATGAAATTGCCCATCCCCGGGACACCGACCGAAGCGAGCACAAAGACTAGTGTGAATGCAGACAGCCTCGGGAGCTTCGACCATAGACCACCTAGTTTGTCCAAAGCTCGGGTATGGAAACGTTCGTGGATCATTCCGGCGATAGCGAACAACGCTCCGGTCGCTAGACCATGGGCCAGCATTTGAAACACGGCGCCTTGCAATGCCATTAGTCGCCAGGTTGAAACACCCAAGACTACAAACCCCATATGACTAACGCTTGTGTATGCGATTAGCCGCTTTATATCGGTCTGGCCGTAGGCGAGTACGGCACCATAGATAATGCCGATAACACCGATGATGGCGATTGGGTCGGCGTAAGCAGCAGCTGCCTCAGGGAACAGGGGGACGGCAAACCGGATGAGCCCATAACCCCCAGTTTTTAGAAGCAATCCCGCCAGCAGGATGCTACCTGCCGTTGGGGCTTGGGTGTGTGCGTCTGGCAGCCAGGAGTGGAACGGGAAAAGTGGGAGCTTGACCGCGAAAGCAACGAAGAATCCGAAGAATAGCCAACGCGCCGTGGCGAAAGGCAACGGTGTGCCGAGCAGTGTCAGGTAGTCCGTGGTGAAGATCCCGTTCGCCTGCGCGTGGGCATATGAGAGACCGATGATGGCCACTAGCAGGAACAGACTGCTAGCCATCGTGAAGATTACGAACTTTACGGCTGCACGCACCCGATTCTCATGGCCCCATACCCCAATGAGGAAATACATCGGCACTAGCATCAGTTCCCAGAAGAAGTAAAAGAGGAACAGGTCGAAGGCGAGGAAAACGCCCATAATGCCGGCCAGCGTGGTCAACAAGCAGAGGTAGTGGAGTCCGGGAGAGTGTTTGATCTCGCGCCACGACGTCAGCACTGCGACACAACCGAGGAATCCGGTTAGCACAACGAATAAAACGTTCAATCCATCGAGGGCCAAGTGATAGTCGACGCCAAGCTGTGGAATCCAGTTGAAGCGTTGTTGCAGCACTGGTTCGGGCGTGGTGGCGATCGTGGCACTCAGCGTTAGCCAGAGCCAGAGCGCCATGCAGAACGTGGTGGCCATGGAAAGGAGCGCCACCCATCGCGCCGTGCCCGGGGATCGCCGTTCAAAGAGCCACGCCCCGATGCCGCCCACAAACGGCACAGCAATCAATGCGCTTAATGTCACTGGCAGCATCGTCTTAGCTCCATAACCAGGACAAGAAGAGCAGCGATGCTCCAATCACCATTCCAGCAGCGTACGTGCGGATGCGACCGTTTTGACTGAGAACCAACAGGTAGTGTGAGAGCCGCACCGAGCCCGCCAGCATATCGAGACCATCGTCAACTGGATCGTGACGCAACCAGTGGGTGATCGTGCGGTATGGCGTAACGATAACCATCGAATACATCTCGTCCGCAGCCCAGCCGGAGCGCAATACTTTGGCAATGGAACGTCCAATCGATGAACGTGCGAGACGTTCTTTCCAAGAGGGGCGGATCACATACCAGTGATAAGCCATGATCAGTCCAAGCAGAGCGATTGCAGCGGAGACGGCCTGCAGCGTTAGCTCGGCACGGTGAATTTGTTCGTCCGTTCCGAACACCGAACTGGTTCCGAGACTGTAACGCTGCTCCGCCGACGCGAACACGGGTTGGAGGAATTCACTGACTGCCTTTATCCAGCGGTCTCCGCCCAGTGTGTCTGGCATTTCCAGGAAGCCAACGAGAAGAGAGACGGCAGCAAGTACTACGAGCGGGTAAAGCATTAAATCGCGAGGCCGATTGATTTGCTGGTCGGTAGCTAGACTCCCGGGACCAGAAAAAATCATGAAGTACCAGCGGAAAGCGTACAGAGATGTCAACGCAGCCGTTACGAGGAGCAACAGCAGCAACCCCGGTCGCGCAAATGGCGATTGCAAGGTTGACCAGAAAATCGCGTCTTTCGAATAGAAGCCTGAAGTGATCAGCGGTAACCCTGCTAGAGAAGCGGTACCGACGGCGGCGACCGCGGCGGTTCCCGGCAAGGCACGGCTTCGCCTTAGGCCACCCATGCGCCGAATGTCAGTTTCTTTGACGCAGTGAGTGACGTTACCTGCCGACAAAAACAGCAGCGCCTTGAAAAAAGCATGAGTAACAAAGTGGAACATAGCTGCTGTGAAGCCCGCGACACCGAGCGCTACGAACATATAACCAATCTGGCTGATGGTTGAGTAGGCGAGCACCCGTTTGATGTTGTTTTCAAAGAGCGCTGTGCACGCTGCAAAGAAGGCCGTCAGAGCACCTAGAGTGGCGACTGTGCCGAGCACCGCCGGTGCTAGCAAGAACAACTCATGGGTTCGAGCGATCAAATACACGCCGGCGGTTACCATGGTGGCAGCGTGTAGCAAGGCGCTCACCGGCGTCGGGCCAGCCATCGCATCGGGCAACCAAGTTTGCAGTGGTAGCTGGGCAGATTTGCCAAGCGCTCCAACTAGTAATAGCGCGCTGACTATGATTGCTGCAGAACTGCCGAGAGGCCAGGAGCGTAAAGCTTCCGCAGCGATTTCGTCGAACTGTAGGGTGCCCAGTTCAAATGCAATGAACAAAATGGCGATCATCAGGCTGGCATCGCCAATTCGGGTGATGATGAACGCTTTTCGCGCCGCGGCACCGTTGGCTGGATCTTGGTACCAGAAACCAATGAGAAGGTAGGAACATACGCCGACTCCTTCCCAACCGAGGTACAGCAACACCAAGTTGTCAGCTAGCACCAGCGTCAGCATAGCGGCGATAAAGAGGTTCATGTAGCAAAAGAACCTGGCATAGTCGGTGTCTTCGACCATGTACGCGGCTGCGTATAGGTGAATCAGGAAACCAACGCTGGTTACCACCAGGACCATAAGGGCCGCGAGCGCATCAAGTTTGAACGCTAATTCGACGCTCAGGCGGTCAACGGCAAACCAGGTATAGAGGTGTTCGGAGGCAAACATTGCCTCACCACTAGTCCGTTTTAAGGCATTGCTGCCCTCGGAGGAAGCGAGGCCCGGGAACGCATTAAGGAACAGCGGCAGGCTGTTACTTACCGATGTAACCCAGCTCGCCAACACTGCCGCGCATGCAACGCTAGCGGTCACCTTCTTGTTGATGTGGTTTGCTGATAGCGCTAGGAAGATGGCGCTGGCCAATGGGACAGCGATTATCATCGAGATCGGCATTATGCTGGGGGCTCCATCATTAGCCGCGCATTAGGTCAAGGGCATCGGCATCCAGAGTTGAGACTCGCCGGTAAATCTGCAGTATGAGAGCGAGACCAACTGCAACCTCGGCAGCGGCCATTGCCATAATGAACATTACGAAAACCTGGCCATCAGGTTGCTGCCAGTGCGCCGATGCAGCGATGAACGCGAGAGCCGACCCGTTGAGCATGATTTCAAGGGACAGGAGCATGAACAGTAGGTTGCGTCGCAACAAGACGCCGAAGGTCCCGATGAGAACCAAAATTGCCGAGACGATCAGAACGTGCGATGTGGGAACAATTGCCATTAGTCGCGGGCCCCTAGAAAGTAGGCCCCGACTAGCCCTGCTAGCAGTAGGACCGAAGTTACCTCGACGCCAATCAGATAGGTTGTGAACAACGTCGTTCCTAGTTCGCGCGGCCCAATCGTTGTTGGGGTAATCGTTCGGGTCCCAGTGGCGGCGAGGCTGCCGATGACTAGCACTGCGAGGGTGCTGGTGAGCAATGCTGGTACAACCCAGACACGTGGTGGGAGCCAGCGTCGTTCCTGTTCTCCAGAAGCTGCTGGTCCGGCGACCATCATGATTACGAAGAGAATGACGACGACTATAGCGCCAGCGTAGACGATGATCTCAAGGGCGGCGATGAACGGCGCGCCGAGGGCAAGGAAATCGATTGCTAGGGCGAATAGAGCCAGGACCAAGTAAAGGACGGCGTGTAAAGCATTACTTCGGGTAACCGTTAGGAAAGCGCCGAGAATAGCGAATGCGGAAGCGATGTAAAACACCTGGGTCATGGCAGAAGATCCCGGATATCGACTAAAGACTCCTCAGCTATGGCTTCGTGCTCGTCTTTGCTGCCAATTTTTACGCCGGCGTGGTGGTAGAAGTTGTATTCAGGCCGTTTCCCAGGCCCGTCGATAAGCAGATCGTTTTTTTGGTAGATCAGGTGTCCTCGCTGGTGCTCCGCCATCTCGTAGTCGGGTGTTAACTGAATGGCATAGGTTGGGCAGGCTTCCTCGCAAAAGCCGCAATAAATGCAACGTGAGAAGTTGATCTGGAACCATTCCGGGTAGCGGCGACCGTTTTCATCTTCGGTTGCCTGCAGCGCTATACAATCGACGGGGCAGACAACGGCGCACAAGTAGCAGCCGACGCAGCGTTCCTCGCCGTCGGGGTCACGTGTCAAAACGATACGGCCCCGGGTGCGTGGTGCGACCGTAGCCTTCTCCTCTGGATAACAAATCGTTGCTGGGCGGCGGAACTGGTATTTGAAGATGATCCACAGTCCACGAAGCAACCCTGTAATGGTTGCCCAGGGTGGATAGTGGGTGCGCAGGTTGATGGTCAACTTCCTGCTCCGCGTGCAACCACGAAGGCCCCAGTAACCATAAGGTTGAGCAGCCCTACTGGTAACAGGACCTTCCAGCCGAAGGCCATTAAATGGTCGTATCGGAACCGTGGCAGGGTCGCCCGAACCCAGATGAATAGGTAGATGAAGAAGCCGACCTTAATGGCGAACCAGACTGCCGCTGGCAAGAATGGCCCATTTCCTCCACCGAGAAAAACGGTGGTTGCGATCGCGCCAATCAGTATCATTCCCAGGTATTCACCGAGGAAGAAGAGAGCGAACTTCATGCTGCTGTACTCAGTGTGGAAGCCAGCAACAATCTCATTCTCTGCCTCAGGTAGATCAAACGGCGCTCGTTTCAGCTCGGCGAGCCCGGCGATCACAAAGACGATGAAGGCAAACGGTTGGACCACAATGTAGGGGAGGCCCTGCTGTGCCACGACGATGTCTTGCAGATTGAATGATCCAGCAATCAACACGATACTGGCTAGTGAAAGGCCCATCGCTAATTCGTAGCTAATCATCTGGGCGGTAGCGCGGATGGCACCTAACATTGCGTACTTGCTGTTTGATGCAATCCCCGCCAGCATGACGCTGTAAACACCGATCGAGGACATCGCGAGAAAAAATAGCAAGCCGATGTTGAGGTCGGCGATAGCCCCTGAATCCGTGAAGGGGACGACCGCGAATGCCCCGAGGACAGTAATCCCGAGGATCATCGGCGCAATGATGTAGGGGACTGGATCAGCGAAGGGAGGCACCCAGTCTTCTTTGGTTAGTAGCTTGATGGCATCGGCCACGGTTTGCAGGATGCCGAACGGGCCAACACGGTTCGGCCCCAATCGAAGCTGAAAGCGTGCAAGCAGGCGGCGTTCCACCCATACCAACATTGGGCCAGCAACCATCAGGACGGTAAGCGTCAACGCCATCTGGGCCAATAGCTCAGCCTGGGTGCTCATGGTTCCACCTTAACTGACTTGAGGCGCATCCACCTGGGCTGTTGCCACCAGCGTGTTTCAGCATACCCGGCAGGTATTACAGTCACGTTATCCGGTATCGTGTTATCGATATCGATCACTACGTTGAGACTGGTCTCAAAAGTTTCGCTAATCAGCTGCACGCGGTAGGCACAGCCATCAACTAAGCTGAGACGCCCAGCGTCCTTCGAATGGAGTCGCAAATAGATGTCGGGTGCCAGCTCTGCTAGCGCTGGACTCCGTCGCGACATTGATTCACTGCCAAAGATCTCAACAGCGGCGCACACCAAAACGGTGTCATCCTTCTCACGCGCCTCGGTTACTGGTAGCGAGCCGATAGCGGCGTTGATGAATTGGTTCTCATTTAGACCGCTGCTGTTGGAATCAAAGATACGCAGTCCCGGGTCCCCACCGTGCAACGGTCCGCCGACCTCAATCTGGAACTGGTTGATTGCCTCGTTGGAGTTCCACCCCGGGGCCCAAACCTGGCTAAGCAGTTCCGGTGGTTTGCGACCGGTGAAACCTTCCATCGAAAAGGCAAACGGGGTTTCCGGATCATCTGCTGTTTGCTGTGCGACGGGGAGTTCTCCATCGTGGCATAGGTCTTTACCCCTGTCGGGCTCGTTCCGAGCGTCGGGTTTGATAGCCGCATTGCGGCCTGAAAACCGTTGGCTCATTCGGGGGATGGATTGATGGTTAAGTCGGAACCCTGCAGGGGGCGCTACTTTCATCATCCCGGAAAATAACGGGTGGGACGTTTCTATTGCTGCCGTGACTTCTTCGAAATGCTGCCAACGCCCCTCCTTTTCCTGCCCAATTGCGGCGATGATGTTGCCCACTGTGTTCCAGGATGGAACGACTTCCTCTGCTGGCCGTAGCACCTGGTAGAAGCGTTGAATCCGACCTTCGCTATTGATTAACGTGCCGTTCGATTCTGGAACCGTCGCGGCCGGAAATGTATGGGTTCCCAGCGATGAAGTCGCGGTGACCATGTGATCCAGTACAACGAGCACGTCGAGCCTCTTTAGGCTATCGGCAAGGTGTCTGTGATCTTCGTACCGTTCAAAGAGGTCGTTTTCAACGACTATAAGCGCTGAAACCTCACCAGTTTCGATGGCGTGGATGACCGAAGTAACGCCCATTCCTTGTCGATCATTTAGTAGTGTTACGCCAAGGGTATTGGCTTCGGAAACCGACATCGCGAACCAGGGCTGAGTTCCATTACGTGCTTGCAGTGCCTCTAGAACCTCAAGTGAGACTTCAAGAATTTCGGCATCTCGATGTTGTGTGCTGGTGATTACCAGTGGGCGCTCAGCTGCGGCGAGCGCCGACGCGACGGGATCTTTGCAATCGTCTGTGCTCAAGCTGGCGGCAATCGCTCTCCCTCTAGTGGCAATCGAACTTGGGTCCCCCGATTCGAATGAAGTAGCAAATTCGCTGACGCGACCAGGACGGAGACTGATTACATGAATCGGAGCTCCGGTAATCGCATGGGCCCGAAAAATTGCAAGATCAAGCAAAGGGGCTTCGTTAGTCAGATCGGCACCTAGCACCATGATCGCGTCAGACTTTTCGATTTCCTGGAGTGTTGGCACGTGGAAGATGCCAGCACAGGCTGCATCGGCGAAACGTGCGACGAGTTGATACTCCGGCTCCGCGATCCCCGAGCAAAAATTTTCCTTGCCAGCAAGGGTTTGCAGTGCGAAGTTCGATTCTAGGCTGGCTCGTGGCGAGCCGATGGCGGCGAGTTTTCCTGCCGCCGCCGCTTCGCGAACCGCGCTAGAGGCTTCGTTCCAGATACGAGCAGCTGAGATGTTGAGATCGTCTCCTTTGCGTTGTGGCGTTTGCGGTTTCAGTGTTCGATCGTTGGCGTTGACGTACTGGTAGCCGAAGCGCCCCCGATCGCAAAGCCAGTAGCCATTCACTTCAGAGTTGTAGCGGCTAGTGACACGGCGCAAGCTGCCCTCCCTTGCGCTCACTAGGGTGTTGCAACCGAGGCCGCAGTGGTTACAAATCGAAGGTGCCGACTGCAGGTCCCATTTGCGGGTGTAGTGGCGACGGTACGTTTTGTCAGTGAAAACTCCCGTTGGACACACCTCGGCTAGGTTTCCTGAGAACGGTGATTCCAATGCCCCTTCTTCGACACGGCCGAAGTACACGCGGTCGCGCGACGCGAAGACGCCGAGATCTTGGCCGCCGGTGTGGTCAGTGTAAAAATTTACGCATCGGTAACACTGGATGCAGCGATTCATCTCGTGGTGGATAAGCGGCCCGAGGTATTGATTTTGATAGGTTCGCTTGCGGCCCCGGTACCGGCGGCGGGAATGGCCAGTCATCACCGTCATGTCCTGCAGGTGACACTCACCTCCTTCGTCACAGACCGGGCAGTCGTGCGGATGGTTGATCATTAGCCATTCGATGACTGAACGACGAAACTGTGTTGCCTCGGGATCATCTATGGCTAGTCGGGCACCTTCAGTTGCTGGTGTCATACAACCCATCACCAGTCGCCCGTTTTCGTCTTGCTCGTCCCGGTAATGCTTCACTGCGCACAGCCGACACGCCCCGACTGAGCCCATCGCCGGATGCCAGCAGAAATATGGAAGGTTAAGCTTGTGGTCGAGCGCCGCCTGCAGCACATTGCGGCCCTCGGCTACCTCGTAGGTTGCCCCGTCGATTAGTATCGTGGGCATGATCAGCTCTCGACCTTGTTGACAAAGGGTGCTGTGAACTCGGGGGGTGTTGTTGGATCGAGCCCGTTCGCCAAATAGGCTTCGAACTCTTCGGGAAATTTCACAAGGGCAGAAAGCAGGGGTCCTTCGGCACCCAGAGCGAGGGCGCAAAAAGAATTGGGGCCGATAATCCGCATCTCCTGATCCAGCAGTTGAAGGTCACCCTTTTGGCTGCGACCCTCGACAAGATTACGCAACAAGCCTTCAATCCACGGTAGTCCTTCGCGGCACGGAGTGCACCAGCCGCACGATTCCTGGGCGAAAAAATGCATAAGGTTGAGAACCATACCCACGATGCTGGTGTTCTGGTCCGCCACGATGACGCCAGCGGTTCCGAGCCGATTACCAACTTTTTCGAGACTGGTGAAGTCGAGAGGCGTATCGAGCTCATCGGCCGTCATGAACATCGTTGATGCACCGCCCGGTATGGCGGCTTTGAAATCGTGTCCATTCCGCATACCACCGCAATGCTCGTAGATAAGCTCGCGCAATGTCACGCCTATCGGAAGCTCATAGTTACCGGGGTGCTTTACCATGCCTGAGACGCAGTAAAGCTTTGTTCCGGAGTCCTTGGTGAGTCCGAGCCTACGGAACCACTCGGCGCCGTTGGCGACAATGTGCGGGAGGCAAACGAGGGTCTCGATATTTTGTACGATCGTTGGTTTGCCCCAGAGACCTGCGATAGCCGGGTAGGGGGGGCGTGACCGTGGGTTTGGCCGCTTGCCTTCAAGGGCATTCAACAGCGCTGTTTCCTCGCCACAGATGTATCGTCCCGCGCTGGTGTGAGTGTGCAGCTCAAATGACCAGTGGCTTCCAAGAATGTTGTCGCCTAGAAACCCAGCGGCATATGCCTCTTCAATGGCAGCCTCCAGCAGGTGCGCGCCTGTCTCATATTCCGGGCGCAAGAAGATGTAGCCGACGTCTGCCTGTAGTGCCCACCCGGTGATGATCATCGACTCAACCAACTGGTGTGGATTGCCGTGTATGAGAAGCCGATCCTTGAAAGTGCCTGGCTCCATTTCGTCACCGTTCGCAATAATGTACTTGGGCCTTGGTGAATCCTTGCCTTGGGGCACGAACCCCCATTTAACGCCGGTGGGGAAACCAGCGCCGCCGCGCCCACGAAGGTTTGACTCCTTGACGATTTCTCGCACCTTGCGAGACGACAGTGTTTCTACTGCCAGGCGCATGGGCTCATAGCCCCCGGTGGCACGGTAACCGGTGAAATCGAGAGGTGGGTTTCCCTCAACGATGTGACGTGTGAGAACCGGAGTGATCTCAGCCACGATCTCCTCCGTGGCCGAGAACGGCTTTGAGAATCGAATCCACCGTATCGGGGCTGACTCGATCGTAAAGATCGTCATTGATCATCAAGGTCGGGGCGTTGTCACAGTTGCCCAGGCAAACAACTGGCAGCAGGGTGAATTCTCCGTCCTCTGTGGTATCTCCATATTCGATGCCCAAGCAATTGCGCAAACGGTCGTAGACACTCTCGTAGCCGCACATCCAACACGACACGCTGTCACACACCTTTATGACATGATTGCCAACGGGTTTTCGAAACAGAAGGTTGTAGAAGGTAGCCAACCCTTCGAGGTCGGCAGCAGGAAGCTCAAGGTACTCAGCGACGTCCTGTAGCGCTGTGTCCGAGATGTATCCATCGCGTCGTTGCACCCACCTCATGACGCTCACGGAAGCGGCACGTGCGTTGTGGTAGTGGGAGCGGATCTCGTCGAGCTGGGCTCTATCTCCGGCGCCGAAACTCATCGATCAATATCCGCGAGTACGTAGTCAATGCTACCCAGGATAGTTATGAGGTCGGCGATCAGACTGCCACGTGAGAGCTGCGGCAGTATTTGCATGTGGGCAAACGACGGAGTGCGGATGCGAAGCCGGTAAGGTGAGGTACCACCGTCGGCAACGATATAGTAGCCGTTGTTGCCTTTCGGAGCCTCAATGCCGGCATGCGCCTCGCCCGCGGGGATTGTGAAACCCCATGAAACTCCGACGAAGTGGTGAATCAACGTTTCAATATTGATCATCGTTTCATCACGGGAGGGCGGCATCGACATATGATCGTCTGCGATGTAATTGCCTGCCGGCATGTTCTCCGCTGCCTGTCGGATAATGCGCAGACTCTGCCGAATTTCCTCGAAACGCACCGCAGCCCTTGCGAAGCAGTCACCACCATCGGCAGTCGGTATCTCGAAGTCGAATTGGTCGTAATCCGAATACGGACGTTTCTTGCGGAAGTCCCACTCGAAACCGCAAGCGCGCAAATTCGGACCAGTGACGCCCCAGTCGATTGCTTCGTCTAAGCTAATCGCCCCGACGCCTCGAGTACGTGCCCGAAAGATTGGATTCCCGATTAATAGGTCTTCATATTCCTTCAGTCGCTTCTCGAAACCCTTGAGAAACTCATTCAGTAAACCTCGCCAATCGTTCGGCAGGTCCATAGCGACGCCGCCGATGCGAAACCATGTTGGATGCATGCGGCCACCGGTGATTGCCTCGACGACATCGAACAGCTTTTCACGGTCAGTAAAGGTAAAAAACACTGGTGAAATCGCCCCGACGTCGTGCCCGAACGTTCCGATCCATACCAGATGCGAGGCAATACGAAATAACTCGCAAAGCAGAACACGGATAATCTTGGCGCGCTCTGGGACCTGAGTTCCCGATAGCTTCTCTACGGCGAGAAGGTAGGCGAGGTTGTTGTTAACACCCGAGAGGTAATCGATACGGTCGGTGTACGGGAGGTAGGTATGAAAGGTCTGCCGCTCTGCCATTTTCTCTGCGCCGCGGTGGTGAAAACCAATATCGGGTATGACGTCGACGATTCGCTCTCCATCAAGCTTAAGGACAAGGCGGAGTAGACCGTGGGTACCGGGGTGGTTGGGGCCCAGGTTAAGGAACAAGTAATCCGTCTCGTCTTTAGGAATGGCTTTGTCAGCGCCCGGAAATTTTTTCGAGGCCCAGTCGCCATCGCTCAGACCCCAATCATCTGGTCGAAATCGAAGTGCTTCCTCATGTTCCACAAGCCGTTCTTCTGGGAGGCTGTAGGGTTTCATCTCAGTGGCTCGTGCCGGGTGTTCCTTACGCAACGGGTGACCTTCCCAATCAAGCGGCATGAGGATTCGCCGTAGGCAGGGGTGACCGTCAAATCCGATACCGAACATGTCGAAAACTTCGCGCTCGTACCAATTTCCAGAGGGCCAGATGTCACTCACGGTAGGGGCACTTGGATATTCTCCCTTGAGTGTGACCTTTAAACGTAGGTCGGTATTGGCCTCGTAGGACATCAGGTGGTAGATGAGAGTGAAATCTCCGTGTCGTTCAGTCGCGTTTCCGCGGTGTTCTTCCCTTACTTGTCGATTACGTTCATCGATCGCCGTCAGGTCGTACAGAACCCGGTAGCGGTCATCGCTCTCGTTTACCAGCCATGCGAGCGCATCGTGCGCCTGGTCAAGCGGTACCCATGCAGTCGGGATGTCGTCTTTTGTTGGTTGGACAATCACCGCCTCTTCACCGAGACGCAGCGCTAAAGATTCCAGAACTGTGGCTTTAGCGGGCATATTTCAGCGACCCTCACTCGGCGGGCGCAAATTTCCCTGGCGGCGGCGTTGCTCACGCTTTAGATCACGCTGGACTGGTAATTCGGTGGCCGGCACGATGCCGTGCTCATCGATGGTCCAGGAAAGCGGGCGTTTTTCGGAACCTATTTGATCCTGAAGTAGTAGCAGTCCCTCGAGGAACGCCTCAGGTCGTGGTGGGCAGCCTGGCACGTAAACATCGACCGGGAGGATAGAGTCAATGCCTTGGACGACACTATAGATGTCATACATGCCGCCAGAATTGGCACAGGAGCCCATCGAAATGACCCATTTTGGCTCCAACATTTGGTCATAGAGTCGTTTGATTACCGGAGCAACTTTTTTGAAAACAGTACCTGCGATAACGATGAGATCAGCTTCACGTGGCGTTCCACGGAGCACCTCCGCACCAAAGCGAGCGGTATCGTGTTCGGATGTAAACGAGGTCATCATCTCGACGTAGCAGCACGACAGGCCGAAGTTGAACGGCCACATCGAGTTCTTGCGCCCCCAGGCGACGAGATCGTCTAGTCGCGTCATAGCGAAGAACTGTTGAATCGTCGAAGCAAACGAACCACTGGTGGCACGAGCCGCTGCTTCCGCGAGGTCAGCGGAGCGATCACGTACTGCGATCTCCAACAACTGCTCCCGGGTCAGGCGAGGATCACTCATGCTCGATCCGCCAGTCGAAAGCTTGCTTTGCCCATAGGTACAATAGTCCAGCGAACAGCATGATCGAGAACACCAATGCCTCAACGTAACCCAGCCAACCAACATCCCGGGCCGCGACCGCCCAGGCAAATAGAAACGCCGCTTCGAGGTCAAACACAAGAAAGGCGAGAGCGATTAGATAAAAGTGCACCGGGAACCGCATGGCTGGCTGCCTAGTCGGTGGTATTCCTGACTCGTACGGTAGATTTCGACGCCGTGAATTGCTCCGTGGCCCAATGATCGTCGACAGCCCAATGACCCCACTGATCAGCAAGAAAACAATTCCAAGCCATAGTGCAAGTGGCCAAAGAGCTTGGTCGGAAAGACTAGAAAGAGGCATTTAGATGGCTCATTTTTTCCTTTAGACAGTGAATTTACATAGCTTGTGAAATTTTTCACAAAGACTGGCCCGAAAAAACGCTCCTTAAAGCCCACAGGTCGTTAGCGGTCCCTGGTCGGTGGGGCTCGGGACGTAACGGAAGGAGCGATCGTGCCGATCTCACACTGTGTGACAACTATGCCGCCCAGGAGCACGAAAATCAACGACAGAATTGTGACTTCATGGTTCTCAGATGCAAAACTCTAAAAGTGATCTGTAAGTCTTGGTTGGCAGCGTAGGTTGTGAATCGCAGTGATACCTAAACCTTTATCGAGAACGGGTCGCCAGGCGTTCCTACTTGCTCCAACAACCATGACGGACTAGCCTGCTGCTATGAGTGATCGGGCAAGTCAATTTGACCTGGAAGTAGTGCAAGAGGCGATCAACGCAGCTGGCGTTGATGCTTGGTTGTTTGCGCAATTTCACGGTCGTGACCCACTAGCGACGCGTGTTCTCGGGCTTCCCACTGACGGTCTTCAGACCAGGCGGTGGTACTACATAATCCCAGCTCAAGGAGAACCGCGAGGCCTCGTTCATGCCATCGAACCGGGGGCGCTGGAAGATCTCCCTGGGAGCCGTCGGCGTTACCGAACGTGGCAGGAGCTGGATACTGGGCTCAACGAGCTGCTGGAAGGTGTCGGCCGGGTGGCGATGCAGTACTCGCCGCAAAACCGAGTTCCTTACGTGGCGATGGTTGACGCGGGAACTGTGGAGGTGGTGCGTGAACGAGGAATTGAGGTGGTCTCTGCAGCCGACCTAGTCCAGCGTTTCACTGCCGTGCTCGACGACGGTCAGATCGCGTCGCATCGTTTTGCTGGGAAGAGGCTTCCGGATGCCATCGAAGAATCTTTTAAGGAATGCCGGGCACGGCTGCTGGCTGGCGCTGCGCTCAATGAATACGAATTGCAGTGCTACCTGCTTGAGCAGGTAGAGGCGATGGGGTTAACGACCCCCGACGCGCCGATCGTGGCAGTCAACGGGCACGCTGCCGATCCTCACTACGTACCCGGGCCGGAAGGCAGCAGTCCGATTGTGCGAGGTGACTGGTTGTTGATCGATGTATGGGCCAAACGGCCAGGAGATGAGAGCAACGTTTTTGCCGATATTACCTGGACAGCGCAAGTCGATTCGGACGTGTCTGATCGCCGGGCCGAGGTATTCCAGGTCGTTTTGGGGGCCCGCGATGCTGCGATCGACCTAGTACAGCAGCGATACGCAGCTGGTAAAGAGGTGCGTGGTTTCGAGGCCGACAAGGCTTGCCGTGAAGTTATCGAAAATGCCGGGTACGGTGCCGCGATCCAGCACCGAACAGGTCACAGCATCACCAACGAGATACACGGTAGTGGTGCCAACCTTGACGATTTCGAGAGCCACGATGAACGTCTGCTGATGCGTTCAACATGTTTTTCCGTTGAGCCTGGAATCTACCTGGAAGGTGATTTTGGTGTTCGCTCCGAGGTCGACATCCTGGTACCGCCGGACGGTTCCCCAGAAGTGACGGGTCGAAAGCAAACAACAATGATTCTGTTGCTCGCGGATGATCCTCAATACTGCTGAACAGATCCAGATTTGACCTCATCTGCCCCGGTAGTGAGCGCGAACATATCCGAACCCCGAAGACCTTTGTTTGCGGGCTGTGGGCTGCTTGAACGCGATAAGACAGAGACGGTTCTCAAGACAACCAGTTGCATGAGGGTCTGACCACAGCCTGCTAGACTCACCCAGTCGTTCTGTGGTCGGCTGTTATTGAGACATCTGTTTCGAGAGAGAAGAGGAGAAGTGGCGATTCAGGCGGTTCAACTCCGAAAAGGAATGATCATCGAGGTGGACGGTGAACTATTGCGTGTCCACGACTTTCAGCACGTGACGCCCGGCAAGGGTCAAGCGGTGGTTCAAACCAGACTGCGGAACCTTCGTAGCAGCGCCATGATCGACAAGCGTTTCCGATCACAGGAAGCGGTTGAGAGGGTGCAGCTAGAATCCAAAGAGATGGAATATCTCTACCAGGAGGGTGACACCTATGTGTTTATGGATTCAGTGACCTATGAACAGACGTACCTGAGTGCAGCTGCGATAGAGGAAGCGCTTCCTTACCTTATCGCGAACCTGTTGCTGAAGATCGATTTCTATGAGGGCCTACCTGTTGGTATCGAATTGCCGACGACGGTTGATCTTGAGGTCACAGACACTGAGCCAGGACTCAAGGGCGCGACGGCGAGCGCGAGTTCGAAGCCGGCGACGCTGGAGACCGGATTAGTGGTTGGAGTTCCGCAGTTTGTCAATATTGGGGATAAGGTACGCGTCGAGACCTCGACCGGTGAGTATCTGACGAGGGTATAAGGCGCCAGGAGACTACAACGTAAAGGCATTCAAATTTCGTAGACCTCTCATTTGTCTCGGAACCGTTTCCTATGAGTATCCGCACCCGATCGTTAACCAAGACCTACGGGACCACTGAGGCCCTGCGTGGTGTTGACCTTGATATCGAGTCGGGAGGGATCATCGGGCTACTCGGTCCTAATGGTGCCGGCAAGACAACGCTGGTGGAGGTTTTCGAAGGTCTCCGTACCCCTACGGCGGGCGAGGTATCGGTCATGGGCTTCGACCCGTCGCTGGAGAGTGTTGCGCTCAGGCAACACATAGGTGCGCAACTACAGGCAACACACATCCCCGACGGCCTGACCGCCTTCGAGGTATTGCGTCTGTTCGCATCGTTTTATGAGAGATCTGTGCCGGTCGAAGACGTCCTAGAGCGCGTTAACTTGAACGGCAAAGCTAGGGAACTGGCCCGTAACCTGTCAGGGGGGCAGAAGCAACGTTTAGCGATTGGCATGGCCTTGATCCACGATCCGGCTCTGCTGATCTTTGACGAGCCGACTGCAGGACTCGATCCGGCGGCCCGACGCCAACTGCACGAGATCATTCTCAACCTCAAGGAGCGAGGCCGGACTATTCTTTTTACGACCCACTATATTGAGGAGGCGGAGAGGCTGTGCGAACGTGTCGTTATTCTTAACCGTGGCCAGGTGGTGGCCGACGGAACGCCTCTCGAACTGGTCAGGTCGTCCGAAGGCAAATCGACCATTTTCATTGACGTCGATGGGCCGTTCGACCCTGCTCCGCTGCTGGCAGTCGGCGCGTTGGAACAGGAAAGGAGAGGCGCACACTATCGATTCAGTGCCATCGACTCAACCGCGGTCATCGTTGCTCTTGGTGAGGTTCTACGGAGCCAGGGGGTGACTCTCACCGACATGCACATGCACCGGCCGACACTCGAGGACTTTTATCTCGAGATGGTCGACGATCCGGAAGTCGCTGATCTAGCTGTGGGAGGGGAGTCGGAAGTGGCTGTCAGAAAGCCAGTCGCATGAGCGCCATTCGAGGCACACTCGAACTAAGCAGAGCCTACTTGCTGAAGACGATGCGGTCTCGCTCGGCGCTGATCTGGACCCTTCTTTTCCCGCAGGTGTGGCTATTTATGTTCGCTCTCATTTTTCGCAATATGCCGGATGGTATGAACGCACGGATGCCTGGGTTGTTTACCATCACTGCATTCTCTGGCGCCTTTTTCGGTGTCGCGTATTCACTGGTGACTGAGCGTGAACAGGGCATCTTGCGACGGATATGGGTAACTCCCGCTACTGCCACCATGGTAGTGATCGGCAACGCGGTACGTTCGTTGGTCATGGTGGCTGCTTCGCTATTCATGCAAGGCTTCCTCGCAAGAATGGTATTAGGTGTCAACTTCGGTCCCGCTGTCTGGCAAGTCGCAGTGGTTCTTGTTTTCGGTGTTTGGGCGTTTGTCCCGCTGGGGTTAATTATGGGGAGTGCTGCGAAGGATATGCGCTCGGCGCCGGCGATTAGCAATCTTATTTTCTTTCCGATGGTCTTTATGTCGGGTGCGGCGCTCCCCTTGGACATGCTACCGGGCTGGCTTCAGGGCTTTGGTCGCATGTTGCCGACTACATACCTGGTGCAGGCGCTCGAGGGCGTGATGGTCCGGGGTGAAGGCTTGAGCCAGCAAGGTTTGCCCCTGGCCGTTATGTTGACTAGTGGTTTTATTGCTTTTGGTTTCAACAGCTTGCTCTTTCGTTGGGAGTCGACCCAGCCGCTCGGTGCTAAGCGGGTCGGGACTGCTTTGGCCGGTTTGACGTTGCTTTACGCGATCGTCGCACTGGTGACTTAACAATCCGCCGACCCACTCAACGCAGTAGATGGCGAAGAAAAAAACCGAGGTTGGCGGGCCGTTCGGCTAAGCGCCGCATAAACCACGGATACCAGGCTGGGCCATAGCTAATATAGATGCGAACTGGGAACTGGCCGGCGAGTGTATCGTCCTGTAAATCCCTCGCGATGCCGTAGAGCATCTGAAACTCTAATCCCTCTTTTATGCCGCGATCCGTGGCCAATGATTCTGCTTTCTTGACCAGTTTGCGATCGTGGGTGGCAACCGCGAGATGCACTCCGTTGGCTCGCGCATCCTCCTCAAGCATGCGCGCGGTGAGGTGCTCGAAGTTGCGGTTGACCTCATCCTTGTTCTCGAATGCTATGTCAGAGGGTTCTTTGTAAGCACCTTTTACGAGGCGTATTGAAGCTCCCTGGCGGATAAGGGCTTCGACGTCGCCACTGCTTCGACGAAGGTAGGCTTGTATGACGACGCCGAGTCCCGTGAAGTGCTTGCGCAACTGTTTGTGAATCTCCAGGGTTCGATCTACATACGCTGAACTCTCCATGTCTATACGGACGAACGACCCATAAATCTTGGCGACTTCCAGGATTCGGCTCAAGTTTGCAACTGCAATCTCAAATCCTAAGTCGACCCCGAGCAAGGAGAGCTTTACCGAAATATTCGAATTCAATTGCACATCGTTGATGCAAGTGAGAATTTCGATGTAGGCGTCTGTCGCCTCAGCGGCTTCTGCTTTGCTGTGGACGTGCTCGCCGACCGGGTTTAGTGAGGTCGCCATGCCACGTTTGTTGAGAACCTGGGCGGCAGTAATGGCATCATCCAGATCTTCACCAGGCATGAATCGCTCGACTACCCGCCGGGTTGTTTTCCAGCCACTGATGCGTCGTTCCCAAGACTTACTCTCGGACATCTTTAGCAGGGCGATGCTGGTGGGATTCATGGTCGGATAGGATAACCGTATTGGTCTAGTTTCTCAGTCAGAATGAGCATTCAAAGGATAACAGCGAACTTCCCTGTGCAACCCTGAAAGCCTCGTATATACTTTAGTCACAACAACTTAGTGCCTTAACTGTTCGCCACCGTTCGTAACTATGCGCATTCAAAGTAAGACCAAAAGACGACCTGATGTTTGGTATCGGTTGCATGGTCGAAGCGCGTTAGGGGACGGCTCAGGCGATGGTACAGGGACGTAGACGTCATGGCAAAAGTCAAAAAGCACAACCTGTCAACGCCGACATCGCGCAAGCGACTTGCCGCACGCGAGCAAGCGTATTTCCAAAAGATCGCAAAAGGTCTGTTTGTCGGCTACCGGAAACGCTCACCAGACCAACCTGGCTCGTGGGTGGTTAAAACTTTGCTCTACCCAGGTCAGGGCCAGCGTGCCTACAAGACCAAGAGCTTCGCCACGGCAGATGATCACGCGCCGAGCAATGGCACCACCGTTTTGAATGCGCAGCAGGCGACAAGCGCAGCAAGCAGCTATGACGCTTGGGACGATGCGGCACGCTCGCACGACCCGAATACGATCACAGTAGGGGAGGCCCTAGGAACTCATTGGCGTGAATGGATGCGGCTCAACCGCCCTGGGAGTTTTCGCCAGATCAACAGCGTGCTCAACAACCACATCATTCCGGCGCTAGGCAACGTTCCAATTTCCAAGCTGACTTCCACAATGATCGAGGGATGGAAGAACGAGCAAGCGGAAAAGCCGAAGAACTATGCTGGCGACGGTTTGCGTGCACCACGCACACTCGATGAAAAGCAGTCTCGCCAGTCCAGCGCCAACACCCACTTGGCGTGGTTACGCAGCGGCTTGAATTTTTGCAAGCGCCAAAAGCTGGTGAATTGCAGCGACGACGCCTGGCGATGGGTCCAGTCGTTTAAGAACGTCAGCAGATCAAGCCGACGCGGACGCGACCCCTACTTGGAAACACCCCAAGACGTTCAGACCTTCTTGGATGGAGCGCGAGAGGTTTGCGAGGACTTCCACCGACTCTGTTACGGCGCTTTGCTGCTCGGCTGTCGCTACGGCGAACTTCGCAACCTGCGAGTGAAGCATTTCAAAGGCCACCGACGCGCTATCGAAATTGAAAGTACCCAGATGGCCCCGACCAAGACCAAGCAAGGACGCCTCATCAAGCTCGGCAATTCGGGGATGGCATTCTTTGAACTCATCACAGCCGGACGGCATCGCGAAGAATTCATGTTCACGCACGTATACAACGGGCTACCCGATCAGCAATGGGTCCAAAACAATACGCAACGACCAATGAGGGAAACCTGCAAGCGAACCGGCTTTAATTTGTCGTTCAATAATTTGAGGCACACGTGGGCGAGCCACGCAAAGCTGCTCGGCATGTCTGACATCGCGCTAATGCAACAAGGCGGCTGGAGTTCAATGGAAATGGTCTTGTCGCATTATGGGCATTTGAGCGAACAACACGTGGAGCGTCAGGCCATCGAGTGCGAGCTGCAACTAGAGCCAGCGACGCCAGCTAACGCTGACGATGCCGAAGCAACAACGTTTCACTAAGCACCCTTTTTTATAGACCGGTAATTCTCGGAAATTAGGCCAGCATTTTTTGGAACCGGTGCACGTCGTTGATCCGCAGCATTTCATTTTCCTTGAGCTTCTCGAAGGACTCCCTAGCCGCTGCCTGGATCGCTTCCTGCTCAACGCTCGGTGCCCTGTAGCCTTCCCTGTAGCTAGGGTCGTGCTTCTTCAACAAGAACATCAGCAACGAGTCACTACCACCCTCAGTGGCTCGCTTGAAAACCTCCGCTTCAAGTCGATCAACAAGTATTTGCTTAGCCACTTCAAGCGACTCCCGAAACTGCAGATACTCCGGCCTGCTGTCGTGCCTCCAGTTCCAAGAAGTCTTGGCTGTGACACCGGCAACCTTGCAAGCTTTTGCATGTGATCCACTCCGTGAATATTCCAATAAGTAGGCTAATTTCTTGGTGTCGTTTATCTCGGGGAATTCACTCATCTTTTCTCCAGCCATTCTTGGTACTCCTCTACGTATTGGTTCAACACAAAGTCTTTGGT